>Ga0213828_1000040_pt1 | contig 244518 bp, 229 predicted proteins | sample MC6MC0897MG_FD_180664 | JGI IMG/M metagenome (GOLD analysis project Ga0213828, IMG submission 180664) | Enriched soil aggregate microbial communities from Iowa State University, Ames, United States - MC6-MC0897-MG | ecosystem: Environmental > Terrestrial > Soil > Unclassified | place: USA...
GGTTCTGCAAGTGGTGCTGGATATAGCCCGAAGCGGTTTCTGCTGCCATGGTTGCCTCAAACGCCCTAAGGTCTCGAAAGTCTTTTATTCATCAGCAGGGGCGCGAACCAGCTGACCAAAAGGGTCAGCACGAAGACGCCGAATACTGCCAACGGCGCCAATGGCTTCACTCCTGCGAAGGTCAGTGCAAACAGCACTGCCGTCAAAATCATCTTGCCTGCCTCGCCCGCGTAAAACGACTTGACGATGGCCTGCGCCGCCCGGGCTCCGCTGAAGCGAAAAGCCTTCCAGGCGAAATACACATTGGGCAACCAGGCAATCAAACCTCCGCAAAGGCCTGAATATCCACTGACTACCCCTTTCCACTGCCACAACACCAGCGTTGCCAGCAGCAGTACGACAAATTGAGCCAGCAGTACCGGAAAAACCGCCCAGCGATGGAAAGGCAGGCGGTTTGGCGTGCGGATTTCCATCACAACTGCTCCTCGAATGTCGACCGCCTCGTCAACAATGACTTGGCATAATTTGTGCCGACAAAATGCGCGCAGAGTATAGGGGTGGATTAACCCCTATTCAACTCTTGGGTAGTGATTTCCGACTGCGCGCTACAACAGGAATTGTTTCAGCGGATGTGAGCAAGCACGCCTTGCAACTCGTCAAGGGAGTTATAGCGAATAACCAACTGGCCTTTGCCCTTGTTGCCATGGCGAATTTGTACCGCCGAGCCCAGGCGCTCTGCCAGACGCTGTTCAAGACGCGTGATATCCGGATCAGGTTTGCTCGCCTCGACCGGCTCAGGTTTGCCACTGAGCCACTGACGCACCAGTGCCTCGGTCTGGCGCACGGTGAGGCCGCGTGCGACAACATGACGCGCCCCTTCTTCCTGCCGATTTTCCTCGAGGCCGAGCAAGGCGCGGGCGTGGCCCATCTCCAGGTCGCCATGGGCGAGCATGGTCTTGATCGCCTCGGGCAACGAGATCAGACGCAACAGGTTGGCCACGGTGACCCGCGACTTGCCGACGGCATCGGCCACCTGCTGCTGCGTCAGTTCGAATTCCTGCTGCAAACGCTGCAGGGCGAGCGCCTCTTCCAGCGGGTTGAGGTCCTCGCGCTGGATGTTCTCGATCAGCGCCATGGCGATGGCGGCTTCGTCGGGTACCTCGCGGACCATGGCCGGCACGGTATCCAGGCCAGCCTGCTGGGTGGCGCGCCAGCGGCGCTCACCAGCGATGATCTCGTAGCGGTTGTCACCGATCGGGCGAACCACGATCGGCTGCATGACGCCATGGGTGCGGATCGAGTGCGCCAGTTCTTCCAGCGCCTCGGGATCCATGTCGCGACGCGGCTGGTACTTGCCGCGCTGGATCAGCTCGACCGGCAGGTGTTGCAGTTCCTTCTGGTCGATCTTGACAGCCTGCGCTTCGAGCGCGCTGACGGAAGGACCACTGAGCAGTGCATCCAACCCACGTCCGAGACCGCGTTTCTTGATGGCCATGCGGATTCCTTAAGTTGTTTGTGCAATGCGTGATGGACGGCGCTGACGACGGACCAGTTCCCCGGCCAACGCCAGATACGCCAGCGCGCCACGGGATTGCTTGTCGTAGGCCAGTGCCGGCATGCCGAAGCTCGGCGCCTCCGCCAGGCGGATGTTGCGCGGGATCACCGTGTCGTACAGCTGCTCGCCAAAGTGCTCCTTGAGCTGCGCCGAAACATCGTTGTTCAGGCTCAGACGCGGGTCGTACATGGTCCGCAGCAGGCCTTCGATCTTCAGCTCCGGGTTCAACCGGGCGGCGATGCGCTTGATGTTATCCACAAGGTCGCTCAACCCTTCCAGCGCGTAGTACTCGCACTGCATGGGGATAATCACGCCATCGGAGGCGACCAGCGCATTGAGCGTCAGCATCGACAGCGACGGCGGGCAGTCGATGAGGATGTAGTCGTAGTTCTCGCGGATCGGCGCCAACGCGTTGCGCAGACGGCTCTCCTTCATCTGCATTTCCAGCAGCACCACTTCGGCGGCGGTCAGGTCGCGGTTGGCCGGCAACAGCTGGTAACCACCGTGTTCGGAGTAGTGCATGGCCTGGGCCAGGTCGCATTCCCCGATCAGCAGGTCGTACACCGAATGCTCGAGCTCGTGCTTATCCACACCGCTGCCCATGGTGGCGTTGCCCTGTGGATCGAGGTCGATCAGCAGCACACGACGCTTGGTCGCGGCCAGCGATGCGGCGAGATTGATGCAGGTGGTGGTCTTGCCCACACCACCCTTCTGGTTCGCGATTGCGAATACCTTAGCCATTGTTGCTCGTGTTCCCAGTCATGCCTTGCGGCGCAGTATCAGCAGATGGCGCTGGCCCTGGCAACCTGGAACGGTCAGGGCCTGCTCGCTTTCCACTGTGAAGTCTGCGGGCAATGCTACCAGTTCATCGGCAGGATGCAGCCCCTTCATTGCAAGCCATTGCGTGCGGCTGTCACCCAGGTGGCGGGTCCAGTTGGTGAAATTCTCCATGCTGCTGAAGGCCCGGGAGACGATCCCGCAGAACGGCTGCTCGGGGTGGACCTCTTCCACCCGGCTGTGGATAACCGTGAGGTTGTCCATTTTCAGCTCCATCTTCACCTGGGTGAGGAAGCGCGTCTTCTTGCCGTTGCTGTCGAGCACCGTCACCTGCTTGTGCGGATGCAGGATGGCCAGCGGTATGCCCGGCATGCCGCCGCCGCTGCCGACATCCAGCCAACGCTGGGTGTCGTTGTGGATAAACGGCATGACGCTGAGGCTGTCGAGCAAGTGACGCGACACCATCTCGTCGGGGTCGCGCACGGCGGTCAGGTTGTAGGCCTTGTTCCATTTGATCAACAGGGCCAGGTAGCCCAGCAGCAGTTCGTGCTGCTGCGCGGTCAGCTCGACACCAAGCTGACGCGCACCTGTGGACAACTCTTCGGCATGTTGCGGGGTGACCGGGGAACTCAAGCGCTTTGCTCCAATTCGCGGCCTGCGCCGCGTTTTTTCAAGTGAATCAACAACAGGGAAATCGCCGCCGGGGTGACGCCGGGAATACGCGAAGCCTGGCCCAGGGTCTCTGGCCGAGTGTCGCCGAGCTTGCCCTGGATCTCCTTGGACAGCCCGGAGATGGTCGTGTAGTCGATATCCACAGGCAGACGCGTGTCCTCACTGGCGCGCAGGCGGGCAATCTCTTCCTGCTGACGGTCGATGTAGCCGGCGTACTTGGTCCTGATCTCGACCTGCTCGGCGACCTGTGAATCGATGTTCTCGCCGCCGGTTGCCTCGATCAGGCCAGCGTAGTCGATTTCAGGGCGGGCAAGCAGGTTGAGCAGGCTGTACTCATGCGCCAATGGCGTGCCGAACTTATCCACAATGGCCTGGCCTTGCGGCGTGTTCGGGCGCACCCAGGTACTTTTCAGGCGTTGTTCTTCTCGCTCGATGCCTTCGCGTTTGGCGCTGAAGGCCGCCCAGCGCTCATCGTCGATCAAGCCGAGTTCACGGCCCTTCTCGGTCAGGCGCAGGTCGGCGTTGTCTTCGCGCAGGATCAGCCGGTACTCGGCTCGCGAAGTGAACATGCGGTACGGCTCTTGGGTGCCGAGGGTGATCAGGTCGTCGACCAGCACGCCGATGTACGCCTCGTCGCGACGCGGGCACCAGCTTTCACGGCCCTGGGCGCGCAGCGCGGCGTTGGTCCCGGCCAACAGGCCTTGGGCACCGGCTTCTTCGTAGCCGGTGGTGCCGTTGATCTGGCCTGCGAAGAACAGGCCGCCGATGACCTTGGTCTCGAGGCTGTACTTCAGGTCGCGTGGATCGAAGTAGTCGTACTCGATGGCATAGCCCGGGCGCACGATGTGGGCGTTCTCCATGCCGCGGATCGAGCGGACGATCTCGAGCTGCACGTCGAACGGCAACGACGTGGAAATACCGTTGGGGTACAGCTCATGGGTGGTCAGGCCTTCCGGCTCGATGAACACCTGGTGGCTTTCCTTGTCGGCGAAGCGATGGATCTTGTCCTCGATCGACGGGCAATAACGCGGGCCGATACCTTCGATTACCCCCGAGTACATCGGCGAACGGTCGAGGTTCGAGGCAATGATCTCGTGTGTACGGGCATTGGTGTGGGTAATCCAGCAGCTCACCTGGCGCGGATGCATGTCGGCGTTGCCCATGAACGACATTACCGGGATCGGTGTATCGCCCGGTTGCTCGGTCATCACCGAGAAGTCCACCGAACGGCCATCGATGCGCGGCGGGGTACCGGTTTTCAGCCGGCCGACACGCAGCGGCAATTCACGCATGCGGTTGGCCAGGGCATTGGCGGGCGGATCGCCCGCGCGGCCACCGGAATAGTTCTGCAAACCGATGTGGATAAGTCCACCGAGGAAAGTCCCGCTGGTCAGTACAACGGAGTCGGCGAAGAACCGCAGGCCCATTTGCGTGACCACGCCCTTGACCTGGTCCTGCTCGACGATCAGGTCATCGCACGACTGCTGGAATATCCACAGGTTGGGCTGGTTTTCCAGGATTTCACGTACCACGGCCTTGTAGATGGCGCGGTCCGCCTGTGCACGGGTGGCGCGTACCGCCGGGCCCTTGCGGTTGTTCAGAACGCGGAACTGGATGCCGCTCTTGTCGGTGGCCAGCGCCATCGCGCCGCCGAGCGCATCGATTTCCTTGACCAGGTGGCTCTTGCCAATGCCACCGATGGCCGGGTTGCAGCTCATGTGACCGAGGGTTTCCACGTTATGGGTCAGCAGCAGGGTTTTCACACCCATGCGTGCGGACGCAAGCGCAGCCTCGGTACCGGCATGGCCGCCGCCGATGACGATCACTTCAAAACGGGAAGGGAAATCCACCACGCACCTCGTGCCTGTTTTTGCGAATAGAGAAGGTAAGCGGACAAGTATAGGGACTTCCCGCCCGTCAAAGAAACCTTCTGAGCAAAATTTGACCAGGCTGTGGATGAGTGGCAGGTAAAAGAAAACAAAGAGGAAAAATTTAAAAAAGCTTTGTTTTTATGTTTATGTTTAGGCACCAACCTATCTGTGCATAAGTCTCTGCAGCCCATACATATCAATGTGTACAGAGAATCAAAACCCTGTGTCGAAGTGGCCCTGGGGGCTCTGGATACCGCTGTTTAACCTGTGGATGAATCATGCTGTTACCCACAGGCAGGTTTGTCCTCAGAAAAAAAGCCTGGTTATCAACGGAGCTGAGGTCGAGTTTTCCACAGAGCTTATCCAGGCGTGCGGGGCGCTGTTGATGAAATTTTTTCCGCGGCGTGTGTCGTCCTTGGTTGCTGGCCTGCTTGCAATGACCGGTACCAACACGAATCGCGGGCAAAAAAAAGCCGCTCCAAAGAGCGGCTTTGTTGCGAATCGAACCCTATGGGATCACTTGCCAATGCAGAAGCTGGAGAAAATCCGGCCCAGCAGGTCATCCGAGCTGAATGCTCCGGTAATTTCACCCAGCACTTGCTGTGCCTGGCGCAGATCCTCTGCAAGCAGCTCACCGGCACCGGCGAGGGTCAGCTGCGCACGGCCATGCTCGAGGTGGGCACTGGCCTGGCGTAGCGCCTCCAGGTGCCGGCGACGAGCGCTGAAGCTGCTTTCGGCGGTTTGTTCATAGCCCATGCAAGCCTTGAGATGCTCACGCAGCAGGTCCAGGCCCATGTCGTTGTCCCGGGCGCTGAGGGTGATGGTGACGTGCCCATCGTCGCTTTGCTCCAGGCCCACGACCTCACCACTGAGATCCGCCTTGTTGCGAATGAGGGTGACCTTGGCCACGTCGGGGCGCTGATCGAGAAACTCTGGCCACAAGGCAAACGGATCGCTGGCTTCCGGTGCCGTCGAATCGACCACCAGGAGCACACGGTCGGCCTCGGCGATGGCCTTGAGCGCTCGTTCCACACCGATCTTTTCCACATGGTCATCGGTGTCGCGCAAGCCTGCGGTGTCGACCACATGCAGCGGCATGCCATCGATGTGGATATGTTCGCGGAGGATATCCCGGGTGGTGCCGGCGATATCGGTGACAATTGCCGCTTCACGCCCGGCCAACTGGTTGAGCAGGCTCGACTTGCCGGCGTTCGGCCGGCCTGCGATGACCACGGTCATGCCATCGCGAAGCAACGCGCCTTGCCCCGCTTCGCGCTGAACTGTGGATAACGTGTCACGCACCTCATCGAGCATGCGCAGCACATGGCCATCGGCAAGAAAGTCGATCTCTTCCTCTGGGAAGTCGATGGCGGCTTCGACATAGATGCGCAGGGCGATCAGAGCTTCGGTGAGGCCATGCACACGCTTGGAGAATGCCCCCTGCAGGGAACGCAAGGCATTGCGCGCAGCCTGCGTGGAGCTGGCTTCGATCAGGTCGGCGATTGCCTCGGCCTGGGCCAGGTCGAGCTTGTCGTTGAGGAACGCTCGCTCGCTGAATTCGCCTGGACGTGCCAGTCGGCAACCGAGCTGCAGGCAACGTTGCAGCAGCATGTCCATGACTACCGGGCCGCCGTGGCCCTGCAGCTCCAGCACATCTTCGCCGGTGAACGAGTTCGGCCCTGGGAAGAACAGTGCGATCCCTTCATCCAGCACCAGGCCATCGTCATCGCGGAACGGGCCGTAATGGGCATGCCGCGGGGTCAGCGTATTGCGCCCGGTGATGATTTGCCCGGCCTGGTGGGCCAGCGGGCCGGACAATCTGACGATGCCTACCCCGCCACGGCCCTGGGCGGTGGCGATGGCGGCAATGGTTTCACGCACTGTGTTCATGCTCGAACCTCTACAACGAATACGACAGATAGCAAAAACGCCCCAGGGGGGCGTTTTTGTTCACAGGCTAGCGTAGCAGCCCGTCAAGCGGCTGCGTTCTTGGTCGCAGCCTCGATACGACGAGTGATGTACCACTGCTGTCCGATCGACAGGCAGTTGTTCACAACCCAGTACAGCACCAGACCAGCCGGGAACCACAGGAAGAAGAAGGTGAAGATGATCGGCATCATTTTCATTACCTTCGCCTGCATAGGATCGGGCGGGGTCGGGTTCAGGCGCTGCTGGATGAACATGGTGGCACCCATAATGATCGGCAGGATGAAGAACGGATCCTTGATCGACAGGTCGGTGATCCACAGCATCCACGGGGCCTGGCGCATCTCGACACTTTCCAGCAGCACCCAGTACAGGGCCAGGAACACCGGCATTTGCACCAGGATCGGCAGACAGCCGCCCAGCGGATTGATCTTCTCTTTCTTGTACAGCTCCATCATCGCCTGGGACATCTTCTGGCGATCGTCACCGAAGCGTTCCTTGAGCTGGGCCAGTTTTGGCGCCACGGCACGCATGCGCGCCATCGAGCGGTAGCTGGCGGCCGACAGCGGGAAGAACAGGCCCTTGATCAACATGGTCAGGACGATGATCGACCAGCCCCAGTTGCCCAGCAGGCTGTGGATATGTTGCAGCAGCCAGAAGATCGGCTGGGCGATGAACCACAGGAAGCCATAGTCGACAGTCAGCTCCAGGCCTGGGGACAACTCCTTGAGCTTGGACTGGATCTTCGGGCCGGCATACAGCATGGCGCTGGTTTCGACCTTGCCGCCGGCAGGGACGTTAAGCGCCGGGCCGGTATAGCCGATGATGTAGTTGCCCTGGCTGTCCTTGCGGGTCTGGACGGCGTTGTTGTCCGAGTGGGTCGGGATCCAGGCCGTCACGAAGTAGTGCTGCAGCCAGGCGACCCAGCCGCCGGTCACATTTTCTTTCAAACTACCCTTGTCGATGTCTTTCATCGACACTTTCTTGTACGGCTCGGAAGCTGTCCACAGGGCCGCGCCCAGGTAGGTGGCGGTACCGGTGGCGGTGCTCGACGACGGGTCGGAGCTGGCGTCACGCTTGAGCTGGGCAAACATGTTGCCGGTCCAGGCCTGGCTGCTCTGGTTGTCGATCAGGTAGCTGACGGTCAGGTCATACTCACCGCGCTTGAAGCTGAAGCGCTTGATGTAGTTGACGCCGTTCTCGCTGAACTTCAGATCGACCGACAGTTGGTCCTGGCCGTCGGCCAACTGGAAGCTCTTCTGCTCTGCGGCGTATAGCGGGCGACCAGTGGAACGGGCGTCCGGACCGTTGGCGCCGGTCAGGCCACTCTGGGCCAGATACACACGTTCACCACCGTTGTCGAACAGCTGGAACGGAATATCCGGATGATCCTGGCGACGTGGATACTTCGGCAGGGTCAGTTGGACGATGTCACCACCGACCGGGTCGATAGCCAGGTCCAGGACGTCGGTCTTGATCCGGATCAGGTCCTTGCTGAGCGCCACAGGCGCCAGTTCGGCTGGGCTGGATTCAGCATTGGCGCTCGGCACATCGGCGCTTGCACCGGAGTTGCCAGCCGGCACGGTGTCCGGCAGGGCCGGGGCAGCATTGCTGGCAGCAGCATTCTGAGTCGGCAGGGCAGCCTGGCCGTAGTCCTGGTTCCACTTGAGGACCATGACATAGGACACGATTGCCAGGGCGACGATCAGGATCGTGCGTTTAATATCCATGATTACTCGGCTATCGAAGAAGTTCGGGAGGAAGGAGCTGGTGGAACGGGATCGAAACCGCCGTCGTTCCACGGATGACAACGCCCCAGGCGACGAACGGCCAGCCACCCACCACGCAAGAGGCCATGGTTTTCAATGGCTTCATAGGCGTAACAGGAACAGCTGGGATAGAAACGACAGTGACTGGCCATCAGTGGACTGATGGCGTAACGGTAAAACTGGATCGGAACGAGGGCCAGTTTACGCATCGTGACTGTCTACCCCTGCGGAATTGGCGACCGCTGGAGAGGGCCGACTGCGGACCAGTCGCTTCCAGAGCTTGCCAAAGTGTTGGTGCAATTCTGGGTTTTCCACTTCGCCCAACCCCTTGCGCGCGACGATCACGATGTCCAGGCCAGCCAACAGCTGCTGGTTCAGGCGAAACGAATCGCGCATCAGGCGTTTCAGGCGATTGCGTTGAACGGCGAGCTTGACGCTCTTCTTGCCGATCACCAGGCCTAGGCGCGGATGATCGAGGCCGTTCTCGCGGGCAAGGATAAGCAGGTTTTTCCCTGGAACCTTGCCGGTTGGGGAGTCGAAGACCGCTTTGAAATGCCGGGGTGTAAGCAGTCGCTTTTCCCGACTGAAGTCCTGACTCACCACCTGTGCCGAAAAATCAAATTGCCAGACGCTTACGGCCTTTGGCACGGCGACGCGACAGAACGGCACGGCCGTTCTTGGTAGCCATACGGGCACGGAAACCGTGGGTGCGGGCGCGCTTGATGGTGCTTGGTTGGAAAGTACGTTTCATGGCGTGTTACCTGGGTTGGTCGACAACGGGCCGGAAGGGCCCCCTTTTTAAGAGATCGGCGATTCTAGAGAAAGCAAGGCAATAGGTCAATTTCCAACCAGCCATTCCTTATGGAAGGTCGAATCAGGGTAGATCGAATCTCCCTCGAACGATGGCCGTTTGCCCGCGTGGACAAAACGCAGGCAAACAGAAAAAACAAAGAGGCATATAAAAAGCTTTTTTGAAGAACTTATAGATCTTAGCTGGGCAACCTTCTGTGGATAAGTGCCTCAAGGTCACGTTTTACGAGCTGTACAGAGATCCACAACCTTGTCGGTAAAGGGTGCTCTGACTGTGCGGGCCATGAGGACAACCTGTGGAGTGAATGGCTGTTTATCCACAGAGGGTTTATCCACAGACCTCAACCCTGAGTTGTGCATAGCCCACAGGTGCGCTTATCCACAGGGCTTATCAACACTGCTTGCGTGATGTAAACGTCAGTTTTTGGCGGTTTTACCGTGATCGCGATCGCCACCACGTGTGGATAACTGGTCGCCTGCCCGGTACAATGGCGGTTTGTTTTGCCTCATCCGGCTTTCAACTCAGGGGATATCCGTGTCAGTGGAACTTTGGCAGCAGTGCGTGGAGCTTCTGCGCGATGAACTGCCTGCCCAGCAATTCAACACCTGGATCCGTCCGCTACAGGTCGAAGCCGAAGGCGACGAGTTGCGCGTCTATGCGCCCAACCGCTTCGTGCTTGATTGGGTCAACGAGAAGTACCTTGGCCGCCTGCTCGAACTGCTGGGTGAACAGGGCAGCGGCATTGCTCCCGCGCTTTCCTTGTTGATAGGCAGCCGTCGCAGTTCCGCAGCGCGTGCTGCCCCCAACGCACCTGTCAGCGCCGCCGTTGCCGCAACCCTTGCGCAGCAGACGCAGGTGCAGCCTTCGGTGGCTGCGGTTCAGCATGCGAACACGCCAGCGGTCGAGCCAACTCAGGCCGCCGAGGTCGAAGAGCCCTCGAGCCGCGACAGCTTCGACAGCATGAGCGACACCAGCACGGCCCCGAAGGCCAACGGGCGTACCGAGCAGCGCACGGTGCAGGTCGAAGGTGCCTTGAAGCACACCAGCTACCTGAACCGTACCTTCACCTTCGAGACCTTCGTCGAGGGTAAATCCAACCAGCTGGCCCGCGCCGCGGCCTGGCAGGTCGCCGACAACCCCAAGCATGGTTACAACCCGCTCTTCCTTTATGGGGGCGTGGGCCTGGGTAAGACCCACTTGATGCACGCTGTGGGTAACCACCTGCTGAAAAAGAATCCGAATGCCAAGGTGGTCTACCTGCATTCCGAGCGCTTCGTGGCCGACATGGTCAAGGCGCTGCAACTGAACGCAATCAATGAGTTCAAGCGTTTCTACCGCTCGGTCGATGCGCTGTTGATCGATGACATTCAGTTCTTCGCCCGCAAGGAGCGCTCGCAGGAAGAGTTTTTCCACACCTTCAACGCCCTGCTCGAAGGTGGCCAGCAGGTGATCCTCACCAGTGACCGCTACCCGAAGGAAATCGAAGGCCTGGAAGAGCGCCTGAAGTCGCGTTTCGGCTGGGGGCTGACGGTCGCCGTCGAGCCACCGGAGCTGGAAACCCGTGTGGCCATCCTTATGAAGAAGGCCGACCAAGCCAAGGTCGAGTTGCCGCACGATGCCGCCTTCTTCATCGCCCAGCGTATCCGCTCCAATGTGCGTGAACTGGAAGGCGCCCTGAAACGGGTGATTGCCCACTCGCACTTCATGGGCCGCGACATCACCATCGAGCTGATCCGCGAGTCGCTCAAGGACTTGTTGGCGCTGCAGGACAAGTTGGTCAGTGTGGATAACATCCAGCGCACGGTGGCCGAGTACTACAAGATCAAGATCTCCGATCTGTTGTCCAAGCGTCGCTCGCGCTCGGTGGCGCGGCCACGGCAGGTAGCGATGGCGTTGTCGAAAGAGTTGACCAACCACAGTCTGCCGGAGATCGGCGACATGTTCGGCGGTCGTGACCACACCACCGTGTTGCACGCTTGCCGCAAGATCAATGAATTGAAGGAATCCGACGCGGACATCCGCGAGGACTACAAGAACCTGCTGCGTACGCTGACGACCTGATGACCGTCTGCGCAGCTATTTGAAGGCAAGGGACTAGACCATGCATTTCACCATTCAACGCGAAGCCCTGTTGAAACCCCTGCAACTGGTCGCAGGCGTCGTCGAGCGCCGCCAGACCTTGCCGGTTCTGTCCAACGTCCTGCTGGTCGTGCAAGGCCAGCAGCTGTCGTTGACCGGTACCGACCTGGAAGTCGAACTGGTTGGCCGCGTACAGCTGGAAGAACCGGCTGAACCGGGCGAGATCACCGTCCCGGCGCGCAAGCTGATGGACATCTGCAAGAGCCTGCCCAGTGATGTGCTGATCGACATCAAGGTCGACGAGCAGAAGTTGCTGGTCAAGGCCGGTCGCAGCCGTTTCACCCTTTCCACTTTGCCGGCCAATGACTTCCCGACCGTGGAAGAAGGCCCAGGCTCGCTGACCTGCCAGCTTGAGCAGAGCAAACTGCGCCGCCTGATCGAGCGCACCAGCTTCGCCATGGCCCAGCAGGACGTGCGCTACTACCTCAACGGCATGCTACTGGAAGTATCCCCCGGCACCTTGCGTGCCGTGGCCACCGATGGCCATCGCCTGGCGCTGTGCGCCATGCAGGCACCGATCGATCAAGCTGATCGTCATCAGGTCATCGTGCCGCGCAAAGGTATCCTGGAGCTGGCGCGCCTGCTGACAGACCCGGAAGGCATGGTCAGCATCGTTCTGGGCCAGCATCACATTCGTGCCACCACCGGTGAATTCACTTTCACCTCCAAGCTGGTGGACGGCAAGTTCCCGGACTACGAGCGCGTTCTGCCTAAAGGTGGCGACAAGCTGGTGATCGGCGACCGTCAGGCACTGCGCGAAGCGTTCAGCCGCACCGCGATCCTGTCCAACGAGAAGTACCGCGGCATTCGCCTGCAACTGGCCGCTGGCCAACTGAAAATCCAGGCCAACAACCCGGAACAGGAAGAAGCGGAAGAAGAGATCAGCGTCGACTACAACGGCAGCTCGTTGGAGATCGGTTTCAACGTCAGCTACCTGCTGGACGTGCTGGGTGTGATGACCACAGAGCAAGTTCGCCTGATTCTGTCGGACTCCAACAGCAGCGCCCTGTTGCAGGAAGCCGGCAATGACGACTCGTCCTACGTTGTCATGCCGATGCGTCTGTAACCCGTAGCAGGCGACATGTCCCTTCGACGTCTCTCGGTCACCGCGGTGCGCAACCTGCACCCGGTGACCCTCTCACCCTCCCCTCGCATCAACATCCTTTACGGCGCCAACGGCAGCGGTAAGACCAGCGTGCTCGAAGCTGTGCATCTGCTCGGTCTTGCGCGCTCATTCCGCAGCACCCGGCTGAACCCGGTGATCCAGTACGACCAGCCGACCTGCACGGTGTTCGGCCAGGTTGAATTGGCCGAGGGCGGTATGAGCAACCTTGGTGTGTCGCGGGAGCGCCAGGGGGACTTCACCATTCGCATCGATGGACAGAACGCGCGCAGCGCCGCGCAACTGGCAGAGATGCTGCCGTTGCAGTTGATCAACCCAGACAGTTTCCGGCTGCTCGAAGGTGCGCCAAAAGTGCGCCGGCAGTTCCTCGATTGGGGCGTGTTCCACGTGGAACCCCGCTTCATGGCTACCTGGCAGCGCCTGCAGAAGGCCCTGCGGCAGCGGAACTCATGGCTGCGGCATGGTACACTGGACGCCGTTTCGCAAGCCGCCTGGGATCGAGAGTTATGTCTCGCCAGTGCGGAGATAGATGAATACCGTCGCAACTATATCAAGGCCTTGAAGCCTGTCTTCGAGCAGACCCTGAGCGAACTGGTCGAACTGGACGGGCTGACCCTGAGCTATTACCGAGGCTGGGACAAGGACCGGGAACTCAATGAAGTTCTCGCCGCCTCCCTGCTTCGCGATCAGCAGATGGGCCACACCCAGGCCGGGCCACAGCGTGCTGATCTGCGCCTTCGATTGGGCGCGAACAATGCGGCCGACATTCTTTCGCGTGGGCAGCAGAAGTTGGTGGTCTGCGCCCTGCGCATTGCACAGGGGCACCTGGTCAGCCAGGTTCGTCGCGGTCAGTGTATTTATCTGGTGGATGACTTGCCGTCCGAGCTGGACGAGCAGCACCGCCGCGCCCTGTGCCGCTTGCTTGAAGAATTGAACTGCCAGGTGTTCATCACCTGTGTAGACCACGAATTTCTGAGGGAAGGCTGGCAGACGGAAACGCCAGTTGCCTTGTTCCACGTGGAACAAGGCCGTATCACCCAGACCCACGACCATCGGGAGTGAAGGCATGAGCGAAAATCAAACGTACGACTCCTCCAGCATTAAAGTGCTGAAAGGGCTGGATGCCGTACGCAAACGTCCCGGCATGTACATTGGCGACACCGATGACGGCAGCGGCCTGCACCACATGGTGTTCGAGGTGGTCGACAACTCGATCGACGAAGCCCTGGCCGGGCATTGCGATGACATTACCGTCATCATTCATCCGGACGAATCCATCAGCGTTCGTGACAACGGCCGTGGTATTCCGGTCGATGTGCATAAAGAAGAAGGCGTTTCGGCAGCAGAGGTCATCATGACCGTGCTGCACGCCGGCGGTAAGTTCGATGACAACTCCTACAAGGTGTCCGGCGGTCTGCACGGTGTAGGTGTCTCGGTAGTGAATGCTTTGTCGGAGCAGCTGGTGCTCACCGTTCGTCGTAGCGGTAAGATCTGGGAACAGACCTACGTCCATGGCGTGCCCCAAGCGCCTATGGCGGTGGTGGGTGACAGCGAAACCACCGGTACCCACATTCACTTCAAACCTTCGGCTGAAACTTTCAAGAACATCCACTTCAGCTGGGACATCCTCGCCAAGCGTATCCGCGAGCTGTCGTTCCTGAACTCCGGCGTCGGTATCCTGTTGAAGGATGAGCGCAGCGGCAAGGAAGAGTTCTTCAAGTACGAGGGTGGCCTGCGTGCTTTCGTTGAGTACCTGAATACCAACAAGACGCCGGTCAACTCCCAGGTCTTCCACTTCAACGTCCAGCGTGAAGATGGCGTGGGTGTTGAAATTGCCCTGCAGTGGAACGACAGCTTCAACGAAAACCTGCTGTGCTTCACCAACAACATTCCCCAGCGCGATGGTGGTACCCACCTGGTCGGCTTCCGCTCCTCGCTTACCCGTAGCCTGAACAGCTATATCGAGCAGGAAGGCCTGGCGAAAAAGAACAAGGTTGCCACCACCGGTGACGACGCTCGCGAAGGCTTGACCGCGATCATTTCGGTCAAGGTGCCGGATCCGAAGTTCAGCTCGCAGACCAAGGACAAGCTGGTTTCCTCGGAGGTGAAGACCGCCGTGGAACAGGAGATGAACAAGTACTTCGCCGACTTCCTGTTGGAAAACCCCAACGAGGCCAAGGCCGTGGTCGGCAAAATGATCGATGCCGCACGTGCCCGTGAAGCGGCGCGTAAAGCACGCGAGATGACTCGTCGTAAAGGTGCCTTGGATATCGCTGGTCTGCCGGGCAAACTGGCCGACTGCCAGGAGAAAGACCCTGCCCTTTCCGAACTGTACCTGGTGGAGGGTGACTCCGCGGGTGGTTCGGCCAAGCAAGGCCGCAACCGTCGCACTCAGGCGATCCTGCCGCTGAAGGGTAAGATCCTCAACGTCGAGAAGGCACGCTTCGACAAGATGATCTCCTCGCAGGAGGTTGGCACGCTGATCACCGCACTGGGCTGTGGCATCGGGCGCGAAGAGTACAACATCGACAAGCTGCGCTATCACAACATCATCATCATGACCGATGCTGACGTCGACGGTTCGCACATCCGTACCCTGCTGCTGACCTTCTTCTTCCGCCAACTGCCGGAGCTGGTCGAGCGTGGCTACATCTACATCGCTCAGCCACCGCTGTACAAGGTGAAGAAAGGCAAGCAGGAGCAGTACATCAAGGACGATGAGGCCATGGAAGAATACATGACCCAATCGGCCCTGGAAGATGCCAGCCTGCACCTGGATGAAGCAGCGCCAGCGGTCTCTGGTGTTCAGCTACAGGCACTGGTCAACGAGTTCCGCGGTGTGATGAAAACGCTGAAGCGTCTGTCGCGCCTGTATCCGGAAGAGCTGACCGAGAACTTCATCTACCTGCCAAAAGTTACCGTCGAGCAATTGGCTGACAAGGCGCAGATGGATGATTGGCTCAAGGCGTTCCAGCAGCGCCTGGACAACAGCCAGCGTTCTGGTTTGGCCTACAAGGCTGACTTGCACGAGGACAAGGAACGTAATATCTGGCTGCCGGTGGTGGAAACCACCTCCCACGGCTTGGCCAGCTACGTCACTTTCAACCGTGATTTCTTCGGCAGCAATGACTACCGCAGCGTCGTCGCCCTCGGCGAAAAACTCGGTACGTTGTTGGGTGAAGGTGCATACGTTCAGCGCGGTGAGCGCCGCAAGGCGGTCACCGAGTTCAAGGAAGCCCTCGACTGGCTGATGAACGAGAGCACCAAGCGCCACACCATCCAGCGATACAAAGGGCTGGGTGAGATGAACCCGGACCAGCTGTGGGAAACCACCATGGACCCGACTGTGCGCCGCATGCTCAAGGTAACCATCGAGGACGCCATCGCCGCCGACCAACTGTTCAACACCTTGATGGGTGATGCAGTCGAGCCGCGTCGCGACTTCATCGAAAGTAACGCGCTGTCGGTGTCGAACCTGGACTTCTGATAAGCGGGCAGTAACAGAAAGCCAATCCCCAGGGATTGGCTTTTTTTTGCCTTCACGAATGTTCCACGTGGAACTACGAAATCCCCAAGGCCTTCAGTCGACGGTACAACGTACGCTCACTCATCCCAAGATGTTCAGCCAACTCACTTCGAGAACCGTTAAAGGTTTCCAAGGCATGGGCCAGATCCGCCATCTTGTTCCTTCCGCGTCTCGGGTTAACAGACTGCGTTGTAGTCGAATGGATCTCCTCCGGGAGATGCTCCGGGCGAATAAGTCCATCATCAGCAAACAATCGCGCCCGCTCTAGTATGTTTCTGAGCTCGCGAATGTTGCCTGGGAAGGTATGAAGAACGAGGCGCTCGAGTGCCTCGGGGCTAACCTTGGGCGCGTGTTTTCCGGCCATGCGTTGCAACAGGCTCTCACAGAGCAACGGCAAATCCTCGGCTCGCTCACGTAGTGACGGCAGGCGAATCGGGAATCCGCTGATGCGGTAATACAGGTCTTCCCGGAACGTCCCTTCGGCGGCCATCTCTTTCAATGGCTTGTGCGTAGCGGAGACCAGACGGAAGTCTGAATGGACCGTGCGAGTACTGCCGACCGGACGGAAGCTTCCGGACTCGATCAGACGTAGCAACTTCACCTGCATGGCCAGCGGCACCTCACCGATTTCGTCGAGGAACAAGGTTCCACCGTGAGCCGCTTCTGCCAGGCCGATCTTGCGCTGAGTCGCGCCGGTGAAGGCACCCTTCTCATAGCCGAACAGTTCACTTTCGAACAGCGACTCGGTCAGCCCGGTGCAGTCCACCACAACCAAAGGGCCATTGGCTCGGGGGCTGCCAAGGTGTAATGCCCGGGCGAACAGCTCCTTGCCTGTCCCGGATTCACCCTGGAGTAAGACCGGGATCTGCGCGGGGGCGGCACGTTGCAGACTGGAAACGGCGCTCTTGAAGGACGGAGCCCGGCCAACCAAACCTTGTTGTTGAGGTTGTGCCGATGCCAGGGTGACGCTGGTCAGCCGCTCGACGAACGCCACCACCCTGCCCTCGTCGTCGAGGATCGGACGCAGTTCGACATCCACATGTTCCGGCCCGCGTGGTGTGTGATGGATGTGCAGGACGCGCTCGGGCACCTTGCTGTCCAGCGATTTTCGCAGCGGGCAGTGCTCACCCGCCTGGTCACAGGGAACGGCGTAGTGATGGGAAACCCGATGACACTTATCGCCGATTGGCGCGTGTTCCTCGTTGCCGAACTGGCGACGGTAGGCGGCGTTGGCGGCGAGTATGTTGTAGTCGGTGTCCAGCACGATGCTGGGTAGCACATCGTGTTCAAGGTAGGACACCAGCGCGATGATCGCGGGATGGGAAGCGGCTAGCATGACAGCACCAGATGAAGGACCTGGCGAGCGTAGCAAGGACTGCCAATCACTGCCATCGGCTGACAGTCGACTGCCAGGAACTGTCACCTTTGGGTTGCTGGAATGACGGCTGCTGCGCGCCCTTCGCGGCACGAGACCGTTCCTGCAGGGGGAAGGCGTCTATCTGAAAGGCTGGCATGCATCTTGATAAAGCACCTCCCACTGCCTATGCCTTCAAGGAGGCTTGGGACAACTGGAGAGTGCAATGATCATCGGCAACAACCTTCACGTCGAAGAGTTCTTCGACAAGGCGACCTGGACCATCAGCTACCTGGTCATGGATGACGAGACGCGGCAATGCGCGCTGATCGACAGCGTGCTGGATTACGACCCCAAGTCCGGGCGTACCTGCACCGATTCGGCGGACAAGCTGATCGCCCGCGTCGAGGAGCTGGATGCCAAGGTGCAATGGATCCTAGATACCCATGTGCACGCCGACCATCTGTCCGCGGCGGCCTACCTCAAGGCCCGGCTGGGCGGCAGCATCGCGATCGGTGCGCAGATCACTCAGGTACAGAAAGTCTTCGGCACCCTGTTCAACGCCGAGCCGGGCTTTGCTCGCGACGGCAGCCAGTTCGACGTTCTGTTCGAAGATGAAGAAGGATTCCGCATTGGCAACCTGCATGCCCGTGCCCTGCACACCCCTGGGCATACCCCAGCGTGCATGAGCTATATGATCGAGGATGCGGGTGAGACCGCCGTGTTCGTCGGCGACACCTTGTTCACTCCTGACTATGGCACCGCCCGTTGCGACTTCCCGGGCGCTAGCGCAAGAACCCTGTACAAGTCGATCCGTCGCCTGCTCGCCTTCCCGGACCAGACCCGGCTGTTCATGTGCCACGACTACCTGCCTGGTGGCCGTGAGCTGTGCTTCGTCACCACCGTGGCCGAGCAACGCGCCGACAACATCCATATTCATCAAGGAGTCAGCGAAGACAGCTTCGTGCAGATGCGCGAAGCCCGTGACAAGACCCTCGACATGCCCGTGCTGATCTTGCCGTCGGTGCAGATCAACATGCGCAGCGGGCAATTCCCCGAACCTGAAGAAAACGGTGTGAGCTACCTGAAGATCCCGCTGAACAAGCTGTAAGCCACGCCGTACCCATAACGAGATTTCCAAGGAACACCGCCATGCCTGCCCTGCCCCCTGCCGATTCCTCCCGTGCCGACCACCACAAGGTGGTGATCGTCGGCGCCGGTGCCGCCGGTATCGCCACCGCCTCCAGCCTGATCGCCCGTGATCCTTCGCTGGATATTGCCCTGATCGACCCCGCCGATGTGCACTACTACCAGCCAGGCTGGACCATGGTCGGTGCTGGTGTGTTCAAGGCGTCGAGTACCGCCCACACCATGGCCGCCACCCTGCCCCGCGATGTGCGCTGGATCAAGGCGCGGGTGGACGGCTTCGACCCCCAGGGCCAACTGGTGCTGCTCGAGGGTGGTCGCGCTGTCAGTTATGAACAGCTGGTGGTCTGCCCGGGTTTGAAGCTCGATTGGAATGCCATCGAAGGCTTGAGTGAGACCCTTGGGCGCAACGGTGTCACCTCCAACTACCGCTATGACCTGGCACCCTATACCTGGCAACTGGTGCAGGACCTCAAGCAGGGGCGCGCCCTCTTCACCCAGCCGCCGATGCCGATCAAGTGCGCTGGGGCGCCGCAGAAGGCGCTGTACCTGTCGTGTGACCACTGGCTGCGCAGCGGCCACCTGGGCAACGTGAGGGCCAGCTTCTTCAATGCCGGCGCGGTGCTGTTCGGTGTGCCGGACTATGTGCCGGCGCTGATGAGCTACATCGACAAGTACGGCGTCGACCTGAACTATCAGCATCGCCTGACGGCGGTGGATGGCGCGAACAAGCGCGCCACATTCGTGCGCACCCTCCCCGACGGCAGTACCGAGACCCGCGTCGAAGCCTTCGACATGCTGCATGTGGTTCCACCTCAGGTGGCGCCTGATTTCATCCGCCAGAGCCCACTGGCTGATGCGGCGGGTTGGGTGGATGTCGATCCGCATACCTTGCGCCATCGCCAGTTTGGCAATATCCATGCTCTGGGCGACGTGGCCAACACCACCAATGCCAAGACCGCCGCTGCCGCCCGCAAGCAGGCACCGGTGGTGGCCAACAATGTGCTGGTGGCGCTTGGCCGGCTCGCGACCCTCGCGCAATACGATGGCTATGGCTCCTGCCCGCTGACAGTGGAGCGTGGCAAGATCGTCCTGGCCGAGTTCACCTACGGCGGCAAGCTGGCACCGAGCTTCCCGCGTTGGCTGCTCGATGGCCGCAGGCCAACCCGCCTGGCTTGGCTGCTCAAGGCGCAGATCCTGCCGCCGCTGTACTGGAAAGCCATGCTCAAGGGCCGCGAGTGGCTGGCCCGGCCGCAACCCTTGGTGGTCGAGGCGCAACAGTGATCGAGCAACAACTGCTGGGCGCCGGGCTTGGCGCGATCATTGGCGCGGTGTTGGCGTTGACCGGCGCCGGTGGCGGTATCCTCGCGGTACCGCTGCTGGTGTTTGGCCTGGGGCTGAGCATGGTCGAGGCGGCCCCGATCGGTCTGCTGGCCGTGGGGTTGGCGGCGGCAGTCGGTGCAGTGCTCGGCCTGCGCCAGGGGCTGGTGCGCTACCGGGCGGCCCTGTTCATCGCGCTGATCGGGATTGCCTGCGCGCCGTTGGGCCTGATGCTCGCTCACCGTGTGCCCAACCTACCTTTGGCCTTGGTTTTCGCCGGGGTGTTGGTGTACGCCTGTTTGCGAGTCTGGCGCAAGGCAGCACGGGAGCTGCGCGGCGAGTCACCTTGCGGCGAACGGGAGATCATGCCTTGCGTGCTCAACCCGTTGCAGGGGCGCTTGCGCTGGACTCTCCCCTGCGCCCGCGCGCTGGCGTTTACCGGAATGTTGTCGGGGTTGCTGTCTGGCCTGCTGGGCGTCGGTGGCGGCTTCGTGATCATTCCGGCCTTGAACCGCTACACCAACCTGAACATGAAAAGCATCGTCGCCACTTCGCTGGCGGTGATCGCCCTGGTTTCCACCGGCAGTGTGGTCAGCGCCAGCGTGGCGGGCGTGATGCATTGGTGGGTCGGCGCACCGTTCGCCGCAGGGGCGGTGCTGGGTTTGCTGCTGGCGCGGCCATTGGCGAGCAAGCTGGCCGGTCCGCGCCTGCAGCAGCTGTTCGCCATGGTGGGCTGCGGCGCCGCCGTGCTGCTCGCCGGCAAGGCACTACTCGGCTAGCAATTCTTCCTGCTGGGCGGCGCACAGCGCCAGCAGGTAATCCCACACCACCCGCAGGCGCACCGACTTGTGCAGCTCGCGGCGGGTACAGATCCAGTAGCTGCGCTGGATTGTCTCGCTGGGCAGTACGCGTACCAGCTTCGGATCGTGTCGGGCCATGTAGTTGGGCAGCACGGCGATACCCAGCCCGGCCTGGGCGGCGTGCTGCTGGGCGATCACGCTGGTGCTTCTGAACACCACGTTGGGCGCGCGGCAGAAGCTGTTGAGGAACAGCAGTTCCTGACTGAACAGCAGGTCGTCGACGTAGCCGATCCAGTTGTGCCGGGCCAGATCTTCGCGGGTGTTGAGCGACGGCGCCTGATTCAGGTAGTCCTGGCTGGCGTACAGGGCCAGACGGTAGTCGGTGAGCTTGCGGGTGATCAGCAGGTCGGCGTTGGGCCGTTCCAGGTGAATGCTGATCTCGGCTTCGCGGTTGAGGATACTCACGAACCGCGGCACCGCCACCAGTTCCACTTCAAGCCCCGGGTAGCGCTGGAACAACGCTTTCATGCGCGGGGTGAAGAACATGATGCCGATGCCTTCGGTCACCCCCAGGCGGATCTTGCCCAGTGGTGTGATGGCCTGGGTGATTTCCTCCTGCGCCAGCAAGGCGACGTTCTCCATGGCTTCGGCGTGCTTGAGCAGCGCCTGGCCGGACGGCGTGAGTTCGTAGCCCTGGGCGTGCTGGACGAACAGCGCGGTACCCAGGTGCTTTTCGATGTTCTCGATATGTCGGGCGACGGTGCTGTGGGTAGTGTTGAGGCGCTTGGCGGCGCTGAGCAGGCGGCCGCTGCGCTGCAACTCGAGGAAAAACCGCAGATCGTTCCAGTCGAACATGGGCGTCCTTGGATGTGCTGGCTGTTGAAGCCATGCGGGGCAAGCCCGCCCCCACAATCGGATAGTCGCTGTGCTAAAACGCACAACGGCTGCGCGAAATCTCGTGTTTCCTCCGCGAAATTAATCAATAAGATGGATCGGGACAAGAATAATAATCAGGCGCGAGGTTGCACATGCCATCAGCCGATCCTGTCTACGACTATGTGGTCGTGGGTGCCGGTCCCGCCGGTTGCCTGCTGGCCAATCGCTTGTCCGCCGATCCATCCTGCCGGGTGTTGCTGCTCGAGGCGGGCGGGCGTGACAACTATCCCTGGATTCATATCCCCGTCGGTTACCTTTACTGCATCGGCAATCCACGCACCGACTGGTGCATGAAGACCGAGGCCCAGCCTGGGCTGAACGGGCGTTCCCTGGGCTATCCGCGGGGCAAGGTGCTGGGTGGCTGTTCGTCCATCAACGGCATGATCTACATGCGCGGCCAGGCTGCCGACTACGACCTTTGGGCCGAGCAAGGCAACGAGGGCTGGGCATGGAAGGATGTGCTGCCTCTGTTCAAGGCCAGCGAGAGCCACCATGCCGGTGCTAGCGACAGCCATGGCGCCGACGGTGAATGGCGGGTCGAGCAGCAGCGCTACAGCTGGCCGATCCTCGATGCCTTTCGCGACGCGGCCGAACAAAGCGGCATCGCCAGGATCGACGACTTCAATACGGGCGACAACGCCGGCTGTGGATACTTTCAGGTCAACCAGCGCAATGGTGTGCGCTGGAACTCGGCCAAGGCGTTTCTCAGGCCCATCCTCAAGCGAGCAAACCTGACTGTGCTGACCGGCGTGCAGGTCGACCAAGTTGTGCTCGGCAACACACGCGCCCGGGCTGTAAGGGCACTGTGGCAAGGTGCATGGCATGAGTTCGCGGCACGCCGCGAGATTATTCTCTGCGCAGGTTCGGTCGGTTCACCCGGTATCCTGCAGCGCTCGGGGATCGGCCCACGCAAATTGCTCGAAGGATTGGGCATCGCGGTGCGCCACGACATGCCTGGCGTCGGTGGCAACCTGCAGGACCATCTGCAGCTGCGGTTGATCTACCAGATCCAGAACACGCGCACCCTCAACCAGATGGCCAACAGCCTGTGGGGCAAGCTGGGCATGGGCCTGCGCTATGCATACGACCGCAGTGGACCACTGGCCATGGCGCCGAGTCAGTTGGGCGCCTTCGCCCGTTCGAGCCCAGAGCAAGAGACCGCCAATCTTCAGTATCACGTCCAGCCCTTGTCGCTGGAGCGCTTCGGCGAGCCGCTGCACCGGTTCCCGGCCTTCACCGCGTCGGTATGCAACCTGCGCCCGGCCAGCCGGGGGCGGATCGATATCCGCTCGGCGGACATGAACGCCGCGCCGCTGATCGACCCCAACTACCTCAGCGCCTCCGAGGACCTGCGTGTGGCTGCCGACGCCATCCGCCTTACCCGGCGCATCGTCCAGGCCCCTGCCCTGGCCGCCTTCGAACCCCGCGAGTACCTGCCAGGCCATGCCCTGCAGAGCGAAGAAGACCTGCACCAGGCCGCCGGCCAGATCGGCACCACCATCTTCCACCCGGTAGGTACCTGCCGCATGGGCAGTGGAGCGCTCGATGTTGTGGATAACCAGCTGCGCGTGCACGGCATTCCGGGCCTGCGTGTGGCGGATGCCTCGATCATGCCGCAGATAGTCTCCGGCAATACCTGTTCACCCACGTTGATGATTGCCGAAAAGGCGGCGCAACTGATCCTCAAGGGGGCCAACACTCAGACCAACCTTAGCGACAGCAACGCGATACCGACGCCCTGAACCGGGTGTGTGCAACAGCGGCAGCGCGGTCAGCGGCTGCCGGCAGTGGAACAACAAGAATAATCACTGTGGCCCCAAGGGCCGAGGACAGCAACGATGTCGGATTACATCCAGGAACAGGGCGCGGTGGCGAGCAGCCCGAGCCGCCGTGAGGAACGCAAGATCATTTTCGCGTCATCCCTCGGGACAGTGTTCGAGTGGTATGACTTCTTTCTCTATGGCGCCTTGGCGGCGGTGATCAGCAAGCAGTTCTTTGCAGGGGTCAACGACACTACCGCGTTCATCTTTGCCTTGATGGCCTTCGCCGCCGGTTTCCTGGTGCGCCCGTTCGGCGCCTTGGTGTTCGGCCGTCTGGGGGACATGATCGGGCGCAAGTACACCTTCCTGGTGACCATCGTACTGATGGGCCTCTCGACCTTCGCCGTCGGTCTGCTGCCCACCTATGCCAGCATTGGTATCGCCGCGCCCATCATCCTCGTCATACTGCGCATGCTCCAGGGCCTGGCGCTGGGCGGCGAGTACGGCGGCGCGGCCACTTACGTGGCCGAACACGCGCCGCCCGGCAAGCGCGGTTTCCACACCGGCTTCATCCAGTCCACCGCCACACTCGGTCTGCTGTTGTCGTTGATCGTGGTCCTGGCCAGCCGCTACATCAGTGGTGATCAGTTCGAGACCTGGGGCTGGCGCCTGCCGTTCCTGCTGTCGATCGTGTTGCTGGCGATCTCCACCTGGATCCGCATGAGCATGCACGAGTCGCCAGCATTCGTGAAAATGAAAGCCCAGGGCAAGATCAGCAAGTCGCCGATCCGCGAATCGTTCACCTCCTGGCCGAACCTCAAGGTGGTCCTGACCGCGCTGTTCAGCATCAACGCTGGGCAAGCGGTGACCTTCTACACCGCACAGTTCTACGTGCTGTTCTTCATGACCCAGATGCTCAAGATGGACCCGGCACAGGCCAATACCCTGTTGATCATCAGCGTGGTGATCGGCGCGCCGTTCTTCGTGTTCTTCGGCTGGCTGTCGGACCGTATCGGGCGCAAGCCAATCCTCATGGTCGGGCTGTTGCTGGCCACCGTTTGCTACTTCCCGATGTTCAAGGCGCTGAGCCATTACGCCAATCCGCAGATCGACGCCGCCAGCCGGGAAGCGCCCATCGTCGTCAGCGCCAACCCGCAAGGCTGCACCTTCCAGTTCGACCCGGTGGGCAAGGCCCGTTTCGACAGCCCCTGCGACAAGGTAAAGACCTTCCTGGTCAAACAGGGCCTGCCCTACAGCTCGGTTGAGGCTGCCGGCAGCGAAGTGCAGGTGAGTATCGGCGACAAAACCATCAACGGCTTCGACGAGGCGGCCATGCGCAGCGCCATCGAAGCGGCTGGCTATCCGGCCAAGGCGGACCCGGCGCATGTGAATCAGGTGATGGTGGTGGTGTTGATCGTTGCCATGATCCTGATCGCCACCATGACCTACGGGCCACTGGCGGCGGTAATGGTCGAACTGTTCCCGACGCGAATCCGCTATACCTCGATGTCCCTGCCCTACCACATCGGCAACGGCTGGTTCGGTGGGTTCCTGCCAACGGTATCGTTCGCGTTGGTGGTGTATACCGGGGATATCTTCTATGGGCTTTGGTACCCGGTGCTGATTACTGGGGTGAGCCTGTTGGTGGGGATCTTCTGCCTGAAAGAGACCAAGGACGTGGATATCGATAAGGTCTGAGGTGGCCGGGGCTGCTTTGCAGCCCTTTCGCCGCCAAGCGGCCCCAGCCTGCGGCTTCACGGGCACAAAAAAACCGGCGTAAAAGCCGGTTTTTTTATAGCGCGAAAAAACTTATGCACGATTTTCGCAAAAACGTCATACATGGAAATAAACAGCTAATTCAATCACTTAGCATATCTTGATGATCATCCATGCAAAACTTGCTAACAAGTTATCCACAGATCGTCAGGTTGGCTGCTGCTCCGGGTTTTCCGCCAGCGGCGGCAGCGAACCCATGGCACGCTGGGTCGCTTCGTTCCAGGCCTGGGCGCGGTCGTTCAGCTCAGCGATGGCACGTGGGCCAGTGCCCACTGCATACATCGGTTCACCGATCACCACCTCGATAGTTCCTGGGCGCTTGCCCCAGCCTTCACGCGGCCAGAACTTGCCGGCGTTGTGGGCAATCGGCAGTACCGGCAGTCCGGCGTTGACCGCCAGGGCGGTACCGCCGCGGGAAAACTTGCCGATCTGGCCATGGGGCACGCGGGTGCCTTCGGGGAAGATCAGTACCCAGGTGCCCTGCTTGAGCAGCTCGTCGCCCTGGCTGGCGACCTGGCGCAGCGCTTCCTTGGGATTCTTGCGATCAATGGCGATCGGCCGCAGCATGGCCATGGCCCAACCGAAGAACGGCACGTACAGCAGTTCGCGCTTGAGCACCTGGCTAAGCGGCGAGAAATACGCGGAGAGCAGGAAGGTTTCCCAGGTGCTCTGGTGGTTCGACAGGATCACGCAGGGTACTTTCGGCACGTTCTCGGCACCGGTGATCTTGTAGTCGATGCCCAGGACCGTGCGCACCAAAAACAACGCACAGCGACACCAGTACACGTTGATGAACTTGTAGCGCTTGGGGAACGGCAGGAAGGGCGCGACGAAGAAGCTCAGCGAGCACCACAGCAGCGAACTGGTGCCCAACAGCAGGTAAAAAAGAAAGATTCTGATCGCCTGCAGGATCGACATAGTGGCATGTACCGTTGCGGGGCGTGCCCGCCTAATGAAAAGTGCGCCGTTCCTGGCGCACTCATTTAAATAAGTTCTCTGGCGATGGCTGCCAGATCGTCGAAAATCAGTGTAGTTTGCGGGACGCCTTTTTCCAGGCTCCTCTCGCCCTTGCCGGTTTTAACCAGCACGGGTTGTGCATCGACGGCCAGGGCCGCGTCCAGGTCACCTTTGCTGTCACCGACGAACCATACGCCAGCCAGTGGCACCTGGTAGTGCTCGGCAATCGCCAGCAGCATGCCGGGCTTGGGCTTGCGGCAATCGCAGCCTGCGTCCGGGCCATGCGGGCAATGCACGATCAGGCCGACCTCGCCGCCCTGCTCGGCCACCAGGGCGCGCAGGCGCGCATGCATGGCCTCGAGGGTTTCCGGCGAATAGTAGCCGCGGGCAATGCCGGACTGGTTGGTGGCCACGGCCACCGTCCAGCCCGCCTTGCTCAACTGCGCGATAGCCTCGATCGAGCCGGGAATGGGGACCCACTCCTCCAGCGACTTGATATAGGCGTCGGAGTCGTGGTTGATCACTCCGTCTCGATCAAGAATCAGCAGTTTCAACGACTTACCCCAGCAGCGAGATATCGGCCACGCCCAGGAACAGGCCGCGCAGGCGGCTGAGCAGGGCATAACGGTTGGCGCGTACCTTGGCGTCCTCGGCGTTGACCATCACCGCCTCGAAGAAGGCGTCGACCGGGTCACGCAGTGCGGCCAGGCGGGCCAGGGCTTCGCTGTACTGGCGCGCGGCTGCCATCGGTTGCACGGCCTGGTCGGCCTGCTGGATGGCCGAGTACAGGGAGAACTCGTTGGCGTTGTCGAAGTACTTCGGCTCGACCTGGTCGGCGATGGCACCTTCGGCTTTACCCAGCAGGTTCGACACGCGCTTGTTCGCTGCCGCCAGGGCTTCGGCTTCCGGCAGTTTGCGGAAGGCCTGCACGGCCTGCACGCGCTGGTCGAAGTCCAGCGCCGAGCCCGGCTTCAGGGCACGCACCGACAGGTAGGTGGAGACGTCGATGCCTTCGTCCTCGTAGCGTGCGCGCAGACGGTCGAAGATGAACTCCAGTACCTGCTCGGACAGGCCGGCGGCCTTGACCTTGGCACCGAACTGCTTGACCGCGAACTCGACCGCGACATTCAGGTCCAGGTCGAGCTGCTTCTCGATCAGGATACGCAGCACGCCGAGGGCGGCACGGCGCAGGGCGTATGGGTCCTTGCTGCCGGTGGGCAGCATGCCGATACCGAAGATGCCGACCAGGGTGTCGAGCTTGTCGGCGATGGCCACGGCGGCACCGGTGAGGGTTTGCGGCAGCTCTGCGCCAGCGCCGCGCGGCATGTACTGCTCGTTCAGCGCCAGGGCGACGTCTTCCGGCTCGCCATCGTTGAGAGCGTAGTAGTAGCCGGCAATACCCTGCATTTCAGGGAATTCGCCGACCATTTCCGAGGCCAGGTCGCACTTCGACAGCAGGCCGGCACGACCAGCGTTGGCGGCGCTGCCACCGATGTACGGGGCAATGAAGGCGGCCAGCTTGGAGACGCGCTCGGCTTTTTCGAACACGGTACCCAGCTGAGCCTGGAACACCACGTTCTTCAGGCGCTCGTTGAAGCTTTCCAGGGGCTGCTTCTTGTCCTGCTTGAAGAAGAACTCGGCGTCGGTCAGGCGCGGGCGCACGACCTTCTCGTTGCCCTGCACGATCTGCTTGGGATCACGGCTCTCGACGTTGGCCACGGTGATGAAGCGCGGCAGCAGCTTGCCTTCGCTGTCCAGCAGGCAGAAGTACTTCTGGTTGTCCTGCATGGTGGTGATCAGCGCTTCCTGCGGCACCTCGAGGAAACGTTCCTCGAACGAGCACACCAGCGGCACCGGCCACTCGACCAGGGCGGTCACTTCGTCCAGCAGTGCTGGCGGCACGATGGCCGTGCCTTCCTGCTGCATGGCCAGCTCCGCGGTGCGCTTGCTGATCAGCTCGCGACGCTCGGCAAAGTCGGCCAGCACGTGGGCCTTGCGCAGGTCCTCGACGTAGTTGGCCGGGGTGGTGATGAGTACGTTTTCCGGGTGGTGGAAGCGGTGGCCACGGGATTCACGGCCGGCTTTCTGGGCCAGGATGGTGCAGTCGACGACCTGATCGCCCAGCAGCATCACCAGCCACTGGGTCGGGCGCACGAACTCTTCACGGCTGGCGCCCCAGTGCATGCGCTTGGGAATCGGCAGGTCGTTGAGCGAATCCTCGACGATGGTTGGCAGCAGGCTGACGGTGGCCTTGCCCGGAATGTGCTGGGAGAAGCGCAGCTTCGGGCCGCTCTGGTCGATGTCCGACAGCTCGACGCCGCACTTCTTGGCAAAGCCCAGGGCGGCCTGGGTCGGCTGGCCTTCGGCGTTGAATGCGGCCTGCACGGGCGGGCCGTCAATGTTGATGCTGCGGTCCGGCTGCTGCACATCCAGCTGGCGGATCAGCACGGCCAGGCGGCGCGGCGCGGCGTAGACCTGCTTGCCGGTGTAGTTCAGGCCGGCGGCCTGCAGGCCTTTCTCGATGCCGGCGAGGAAAGCGTCGCCCAGCGTGGCGAGGGCCTTGGGTGGCAGCTCTTCGGTGCCCAGTTCAACCAGGAAATCTTGAGCACTCATTGTGCAGCCTCCAGCTTAGCCAACACTTCGTCACGCAGTTCAGGGGTGGCCATCGGGAAGCCCAGGCGTGCGCGAGCTTGCAGATAGCTTTGCGCCACGTCCCGGGCCAGGGTACGTACGCGCAGGATGTAGCGCTGGCGCTCGGTCACCGAGATGGCGCGGCGGGCGTCCAGCAGGTTGAAGGTGTGCGAGGCCTTCAGGACCATTTCGTAGGTCGGCAGCGGCAGGTCCAGCTTGATCAGGCGGTTCGCTTCGCTTTCGTAGAAGTCGAACAGTTCGAACAGCTTCTCGACGTTGGCGTGCTCGAAGTTGTAGGTCGACTGCTCCACTTCGTTCTGGTGGAACACGTCGCCATAGGTGACCTTGCCGAACGGGCCGTCGGCCCACACCAGGTCGTAGACCGAGTCCACGCCCTGGATGTACATGGCCAGGCGCTCCAGGCCGTAGGTGATTTCACCAGTGACCGGGTAGCACTCGATACCGCCGACTTGCTGGAAGTAGGTGAACTGAGTCACCTCCATGCCATTCAGCCAGATTTCCCAGCCCAGGCCCCAGGCGCCGAGGGTTGGCGATTCCCAGTTGTCTTCGACGAAGCGAATGTCGTGAACCAGCGGGTCGATGCCGATGGCCTTCAGCGAGCCGAGGTACAGCTCCTGGAAGTTCGCCGGGTTTGGCTTGAGCACCACCTGGAACTGATAGTAGTGCTGCAGGCGGTTGGGGTTTTCGCCATACCGCCCGTCGGCAGGGCGACGGCTGGGCTGCACATAGGCGGCGTTCCAGGTCTCCGGGCCCACGGCACGCAGGAAGGTAGCGGTGTGGAAAGTGCCGGCGCCTACTTCCATATCGTAGGGCTGAAGCACCACACAACCTTGAGCTGCCCAGTAGTTCTGCAGGGCGAGGATCAGGTCTTGGAAGGTACGCACGGCTGGCGTAGGCTGGCTCACGAAATTCACCTGTATCTGGGGATGCGGATGTAAAGAGCGGGAGTATACCCGATTCGCCTCGCCCTCTACGTTATTGGAGCCTTATGCCACGCTGCTTTTGGTGTTCCGACGATCCGTTGTACCAGGCCTATCACGACCACGAGTGGGGAACGCCGCAGCGCGACCCGGCGTTGCTCTTCGAGATGCTTTTGCTCGAAGGGTTCCAGGCGGGGTTGTCGTGGATCACGGTATTGAAGAAACGCGAGCGCTATCGCGAGGTGCTGGACGGCTTCGATCCGCTGAAACTGTCGCAGCTCAGCGATGAACGCATCGAGGAGCTTATGCTGGATGCCGGCATCATCCGCAACCGCCTCAAGCTCAAGGCCGTGCGCCGCAATGCCCAGGCCTGGCTGGCTGTGGATAACCCCGCCGAGTGGCTATGGTCGTTCGTCGGCGGCGCGCCGAAGATCAACCATTTCCAGGGCCGTGGCGACGTGCCGGCGGTCACCGACGAGGCCAAGGCGATGAGCAAGGCCTTGCAGAAGGCTGGCTTCACTTTCGTCGGGCCGACCATCTGCTACGCCTTCATGCAGGCCACCGGCATGGTTATGGACCACACCACCGACTGCGATCGCTACGCCGCGCTGGTGCGCTGACGGGGTACAATGCGCGCCTTGCTGAAATAAGGAATTCGCCTGTGGAAAAGTTCAAGGGCGCCCTGATGGTCGGGGTGCTGCGCCTGTTTGCCAAGCTGCCCTGGGGCGCCGTGCAGCGCGTCGGCGCCGGTATCGGCTGGCTGATGTGGAAAATCCCCAACGGCTCGCGCAATGTCGTGCGCATCAACCTGGCCAAATGCTTCCCAGAGATGGACCCGGCCGAGCGTGAGCAACTGGTCGGTCGTGCGCTCAAGGACATCGGCAAGTCGTTCGTCGAAAGCGCCTGCGCCTGGATCTGGCCGCCGCAGCGCTCGCTCGACCTGGTCAAGGAAGTGCACGGCCTGGAAGTGCTGGAGCAGGCCCTGGCCTCGGGCAAGGGCGTGGTCGGCATCACCAGCCACCTGGGCAACTGGGAAGTGCTCAACCACTTCTATTGCAACCAGTGCAAACCGATCATCTTCTATCGCCCGCCCAAGCTGAAGGCTGTGGATGATTTGCTGCGCGAGCAGCGCGTGCAGATGGGCAACCGCGTGGCGCCTTCGACCAAGGAAGGCATCCTCAGCGTGATCAAGGAAGTGCGCCGTGGTGGCCAGGTGGGCATTCCCGCCGACCCGGAGCCGGCCGAGTCCGCCGGGGTGTTCGTGCCGTTCCTGGGGACCCAGGCGCTGACCAGCAAGTTCGTGCCGAACATGCTGGCGGGTGGCAAGGCGGTGGGGGTATTCCTGCACGCCCTGCGCCTGCCCGATGGTTCGGGCTTCAAGGTGTTCCTGGAAGCGGCGCCAGAGGCCATGTACAGCACCGATGTGAATGAATCGGCGGCAGCCATGAGCAAGGTGGTCGAGCGTTATGTGCGCGAGTACCCGAGCCAGTACATGTGGAGCATGAAGCGCTTCAAGAAGCGCCCGGCGGGTGAGCCTCGCTGGTACTGAGATTTTTGGGGGCGCTTTGCGCCCCTTTCGCTGGCAAGCCAGCTCCCACATTGATCTCTGTGGGAGCTGGCTTGCCAGCGAAAGGGCTGCAAAGCAGCCCCGGCAATCTCAGACCTTGTTCAACTTCTTCAAGAACACCGCCATCTCTTTCTCGGCCTGCTTGTCGCCATGCGCCTGCGCCGCCTCGATCCCCTCCTCCCAGGCCTTGCGTGCTCCAGCCAGGTCACCCTGCAGCTGATACGCCTTGCCCAGCAGCTTCCATGCCGCCGAATACTTGGGGTCCTGCTTCACGCAGCTGGCTAGGTGCACCGCCGCCTCAGCGCCATTGCCCTCGTCCAGCCAGGCCTTGCCCAAGCCAAAGCGCAGCAGCGGGTTATCCACACCCTTGGCCAGCATCTTCTCCAGCGATTCACGCATGCCCTTCCCTCCTAGAAGAAACTCAGGCCCACGTGGAACAGCTTCTCCACGTCCCGAATATGCTTTTTATCCACAACGAACAGGATCACATGGTCGCCAGACTCGATCACCGTGTCGTCGTGGGCGATCATCACCTCTTCCTCGCGGATGATTGCGCCGATGGTGGTGCCCGGCGGCAGGTTGATGTCCTCAATGGCCTTGCCGACCACCTTGCTCGACTTCGAATCGCCATGGGCCACGGCTTCGATGGCCTCGGCCGCGCCGCGGCGCAGCGAATGCACGCTGACGATATCGCCACGGCGCACGTGAGCCAGCAGGGTACCGATGGTGGCCAGCTGCGGGCTGATGGCGATGTCGATGTCACCGCCCTGCACCAGGTCGACATAGGCCGGGTTGTTGATGATGGTCATCACCTTGCGTGCACCCAGGCGCTTGGCCAGCAGCGACGCCATGATGTTGGCCTCGTCGTCGTTGGTCAGGGCCAGGAAGATGTCGGCGTCGGCGATGTTCTCTTCGAGCATCAGGTCCTTGTCCGAGGCGCTGCCTTGCAGCACCACGGTGCTCTCCAGGGTGTCGGAGAGCTGGCGACAGCGGGCCGGGTTCATCTCGATGATCTTCACCTGGTAGCGGCTCTCGATGGCCTCGGCCAGGCGTTCGCCGATCTGCCCGCCACCGGCGATGACCACGCGCTTGTTGCTCTCGTCGATGCGCCGCAACTCACCCATCACCGCGCGAATGTCCTTTTTCGCGGCGATGAAGAACACTTCGTCGTCGGCTTCGATCACCGTGTCGCCCTGTGGGGTGATCGGCCGGTCGCGGCGGAAGATCGCCGCCACGCGGGTGTCGACGTTGGGCATGTGGGCGCGGATCTGGCGCAGTTGCTGACCCACCAGCGGCCCGCCGTAGTAAGCCCGGACTGCCACTAGCTGGGCCTTGCCCTCGGCGAAGTCGATCACCTGCAGGGAGCCGGGGTGTTCGATCAGGCGCTTGATGTAGTTGGTCACCACCTGCTCGGGGCTGATCAGCACATCCACCGGAATATGGTCGTTGTCGAACAGTTCTTCGCGGGTCAGGTAGGCCGACTCCCGCACCCGGGCGATCTTGGTCGGAGTGTGGAACAGCGAGTACGCCACCTGGCAGGCGACCATGTTGGTCTCGTCGCTGTTGGTCACCGCCACCAGCATGTCGGCGTCGTCGGCGCCGGCCTGGCGCAGCACCGTCGGCAGCGAGGCGCGGCCTTGCACGGTGCGGATGTCGAGGCGGTCGCCTAGGTCGCGCAGGCGCTCGCCATCGGTATCGACCACGGTGATGTCATTGGCTTCGCTGGCCAGGTGTTCCGCCAGCGTGCCGCCTACCTGCCCTGCGCCGAGGATGATGATCTTCATCCACTACTCCCTACGTTCTTGTGCTTACCGCGAGGCGGCGATCTTGATCAGCTTGGCATAGTAGAAGCCGTCGTGGCCGCCTTCCTGGGCCAGCAGCTGGCGCCCGTGGGGCTGGCGCAAACCGGCTTCTGTGGCCAGGTCCAGCTCGCGGGCACCGGGGGTGCGGGCGAGGAAGGCGTCGATCACTTCGGTGTTCTCGGTCGGCAGGCTCGAGCAGGTGGCGTACAGCAGCATGCCGCCCACTTCCAGGGTCGGCCACAGGGCATCGAGCAGTTCGCCTTGCAGCGCGGCCAGGGCCGGGATGTCGTCGGCCTGGCGGGTCAGCTTGATATCCGGGTGGCGGCGGATCACGCCAGTGGCCGAGCAGGGGGCGTCGAGCAGGATGCGCTGGAAGGGTTTGCCGTCCCACCAGCTGGCGGTTTCGCGGGCGTCGCAGGCGATCAACTCGGCGTCGAGCTTGAGGCGGTCGAGGTTCTCGCGCACGCGGGTCAGGCGCTTGGCCTCGAGGTCGATGGCGACCATGTGCGCCAAGCCCGGTTCGGCTTCAAGCAGGTGGCAGGTCTTGCCGCCAGGGGCGCAACACGCATCGAGCACACGCTGGCCGGGGGCCAGTTCCAGCAGGTCGGCGGACAACTGTGCGGCTTCGTCCTGCACGCTGACCCAACCCTCGGCGAAGCCCGGCAGGCCGCGCACGTCGCAGGCTTCGGCCAGCACGATGCCGTCACGGCTGTACCGGCAGGCGCTGGCGCTGATGCCGGCCTCGTCCAGCAGCGCGAGGTAAGCGTCGCGGCTGTGATGGCGGCGGTTGATGCGCAGGATCATCGGCGGGTGGGCGTTGTTGGCGGCGCAGATGGCTTCCCACTGCTCAGGCCAGAAGGACTTGAGCGACTTCTGCAGCCAGCGCGGGTGGGCAGTGCGCACCACCGGGTCGCGCTCCATGTCGGCCAACAGCGCCTCCCCTTCACGCTGGGCGCGGCGCAGCACGGCGTTGAGCAGGCCCTTTGCCCAAGGCTTCTTCAGCTTGTCGGCACACCCGACGGTTTCTCCGATGGCGGCGTGGGCCGGGATGCGGGTGTAGAACAGCTGGTACAGGCCGACCAGCAGCAGCGCCTGCACATCGGCGTCGGCGGCCTTGAAGGGTTTCTGCAACAGCTGCGCGGCCAGCAGGTCCAGGCGCGGCTGCCAGCGGGCGGTGCCGAAGGCCAGGTCCTGGGTCAGGCCACGGTCGCGTTCTTCGACCTTGTCCAGTTGCGCCGGCAGCGAGCTGTTCAGCGAAGCCTTGCCGCTGAGCACGGCGGCAAGGGCACGGGCGGCAGCCAGGCGTGGGTTCATTGGCCGAGCACCTTGCCACTGGCGAATTTCTCGCGGCGGCTGTTGAACAGGTCGGCGAAGTTGAGGGCCTTGCCACCCGGCAGTTGCAGGCGGGTCAGGCTCAGGGCCTGGTCACCGCAGGCGACCACCAGGCCATCTTTGCTAGCTGACAGGATTTCGCCGGGGGCGCCCTGGGCTGTGGACAAGTTGGCGGCCAGTACCTTCACGCTTTCGCCATCCAGAGTGCTGTGGCACACCGGCCAGGGGTTGAAGGCACGGATCAGGCGCTCAAGCTCAACTGCCGGACGGTTCCAGTCGATGCGCGCCTCGTCCTTGTTCAGCTTGTGGGCGTAAGTGGCAAGGGCGTCGTCCTGCACTTCACCTTGCAGGCTGCCATCGGCCAGGCCGGCGATGGCCTGCACCACGGCGCCCGGGCCCATGGTGGCGAGGCGGTCGTGCAGGGTACCGCCGGTGTCCTCGGCACTGATCGGGGTGACCACCTTGAGCAGCATCGGGCCGGTATCCAGGCCCGCTTCCATGCGCATCACGGTCACGCCGCTCTCGGTATCACCGGCCTCCACGGCGCGCTGGATCGGCGCGGCGCCGCGCCAGCGCGGCAGCAGCGAGGCGTGGCTGTTGATGCAGCCCAGGCGTGGGATATCCAGCACAGCTTGCGGCAGGATCAGGCCGTAGGCGACCACCACCATCAGGTCCGGCTTCAGCGCGGCGAGTTCGGCCTGGGCGTCGGCGTTGCGCAGGGTCTGCGGCTGGTACACCGGGATATCGTGGGCCACGGCCAGCGCCTTGACCGCGCTCGGCATCAGCTTCTGGCCACGCCCGGCCGGGCGGTCGGGCTGGGTGTAGACGGCCACGATCTCGTACGGGCTGTCGAGCAAAGCCTTGAGGTGTTCGGCGGCAAACTCTGGAGTGCCTGCGAAGACGATGCGCATGGAGTTCTCGCTTCTTGAAAAAGAAAAAGGCTTGCCGGAGCAAGCCTTCTGGAAGGTGGGGATCAGGCTTGCTGGCGGTGCTGCTTTTCCAGCTTCTTCTTGATCCGGTCACGTTTGAGCTGCGACAGGTAGTCGACGAACAGCTTGCCGTTGAGGTGATCGAACTCGTGCTGCACGCACACTGCCAACAGGCCCTCGCATTCCAGCTCGTACGGCTTGCCGTCGCGGTCCTGGGCCTTGACCCGGACGCGCAGCGGGCGGTCGACGTTCTCGTAGAAGCCCGGCACCGACAGGCAGCCTTCCTGGTACTGGCCCATGTCGTGGGTCAGCTCTTCGACGCTGGGGTTGATGAAGACCCGCGGTTCGCTGCGGTCTTCGCTCAGGTCCATCACCACGACTTGCTGGTGCACGTTGACCTGGGTCGCCGCCAGGCCGATGCCCGGGGCTTCGTACATGGTTTCGAACATGTCGTCGATCAGCTGGCGCAAGGCGTCGTCAAACACCGTTACCGGTTTGGCAATGGTACGCAGGCGCGGATCGGGGAATTCGAGAATGTTCAAAATGGCCATGGCGGTCAGGCAGTCACTGTGCGGTCGGTTGAAAACTGAGCACACATAATAAAGGGAAAAGGTGGACAAGGCACCTGTGAAAGCTCGGCTAGGGTCTTTATGGGCATGATAGCTGCCATTTAATGGACAGCTTTTCAAAGTATTACCCACAAAGTTATCCACAGGCTGTGCCACGCCGATGGCCCCCTGTCGATCAAGGAGGATCACCCATGAACACTCTCCGTTCGTCGCCTTGCTCGCCTGCCGAACTGGAGGCGCGGCTGCGTCTGCATCGCCTCCCCGACATCGGCCTGCGCCGCTTTCTTACCCTGATCGAAGCCTTTGGCAATGCCTCATCGGCACTCAGTGCGCCGGCCAGTGCCTGGCGTGCGCTGGGGTTGCCAGCCGCCAGTATCGACGCCCGTCGCAGCCCTGAGGTGCGCGACGGCGCGTTGGCTGCGATGGCCTGGTTAGAGCGTCCGGGCCAGCATTTGCTGATGTGGGACGGGCCTGGCTACCCCGCATTGCTGAGTGAAATCGACGACCCGCCACCCCTGCTGTTCGTCGCCGGTGACCCCGCTTTGCTGGAGCACCCGCAGCTGGCGATTGTGGGTAGCAGGCGTGCTTCACCACCGGCGCTGGATACCGCGGCTGCGTTCTCGCGTTGCCTGGCGCAAGCCGGATTCACCATCACCAGCGGGCTGGCGCTGGGCGTTGACGGTGCCGCTCATCGGGCCGCGCTGAAAGCCGGGGGGCAGACCATTGGGGTGCTCGGCACGGGGTTGCAAAAACTTTATCCACAGCGCCACCGTGACCTTGCCCGGGCGATGCTCGACAGTGGCAGCGCGCTGGTTTCCGAGTATCCGCTGGATGCCGGGCCGCTGGCCGGTAACTTCCCCAGGCGCAACCGCATCATCAGCGGGCTGTCGCTCGGCGTGCTGGTGGTCGAGGCGAGTATCGCCAGCGGCTCATTGATCACCGCGCGCCTTGCCGCAGAGCAAGGGCGCGAGGTGTATGCCATTCCGGGTTCGATTCACCACCCCGGCGCCAAGGGCTGCCACCAGCTGATTCGCGACGGCGCGCTGTTGGTGGAAAGCGTGGAGCAGATCCTCGACAGCCTGCGCGGTTGGCAGAACTTGCCGGGCGCGCCTGTGGGCAAAGCCGACCATCCCCTGCTCGCCTTGCTCCACGCGGCACCCCACACCAGCGAGGGCCTGGCGCACAGCAGCGGACAGCCGTTGGCCCAGGTGCTGGCCAGCCTGACCGAGTTGGAGCTCGAGGGCCGGGTCAGCAATGAAGCCGGGCGTTGGTTTGCCCGTTCCGGCTAAGTACACTGCGCACACGGCGTTTATGCGGAGAGACGGAAATGGTGAGCAGTTGGCGTGTGCAACAAGCCGCGCGTGAGGTGAAGGCGGGTGCGGTGATCGCCTATCCGACGGAAGCGGTCTGGGGCCTGGGCTGCGACCCGTGGAACGAGGACGCGGTGTATCGCCTGCTGGCGCTCAAGTCGCGGCCTGTGGATAAAGGCCTGATCCTGGTCGCCGACAGCATCCACCAGTTCGACTTCCTGTTCGAAGACTTCCCCCAGGACTGGATCGACCGCATGGCCGCCACCTGGCCGGGGCCGAACACTTGGCTGGTGCCGCACCAGGACCTGCTGCCCGAGTGGGTGACCGGGCAGCATGACAGCGTGGCATTGCGGGTCAGCGATCACCCACAGGTGCGTGAGCTGTGCGCGTTGGTCGGGCCGTTGATTTCCACGTCCTGCAACCCGGCCGGGCGTCCGGCGGCCAAGAGCCGGTTGCGGGTGGAGCAGTATTTCCACAAGCAGCTGGACATGGTGCTGGGTGGGGCGTTGGGGGGGCGGAAGAATCCAAGCCTGATTCGGGACCTGGCGACCGGTGAGGTTGTGCGCCCGGGGTGAAGACTCAAGCCCTGTGAGTAACCTTTGTGGGAGCTGGCTTGCCAGCGATGAGGCCAGCAGGGGCAGCATCATTGCCTGAACTGGCCCTATCGCTGGAAAGCCAGCTCCCACAGGGGCGGTGCTAGCTTCAGCATTTTCTGATCTTGATCCCCAAGGCTGCCCATCTCGAATTCAGAGAATTATCCTACGCAGTCTGTCGACTGCCATTACCTTCTCAGTGGGAACGCCTGCCTCTAGGCTCCAGACCGTCGCCGAATAACTTGGCGATCGGGTGTGGTAACCCGAGCAGGGAGAGATCTTCGCAGTCTATGGTGGCTGCATGCGGGAGGCCTCGTGCCTGCCGGGTTTTGAGATCTCTCCCGGTTTACCACCCCGTATGCAGCTGCCACCCATCCGTGTGGTAACGGATGCGTACCGGCCTAGACGCGAGATCTCATGATGAAAAAGATCGTGCCCGATCCACCCCTCCCCAACACCTCCACCCACCCCTTCGGCCGCTGCGACGCCGGCCACCCGCCGCTTTTCACCGTAAACCCCAACATCGAAGCCCATGACGCCCTGGTGCACATAGCGCTCTATCTGCGCTGCGCCTACGACACCGGCATCAAGGCACTCGACCACCTGCGCGATGAGGGGCGAGGCATGTACTGGTCGAGCCTACATTCGCTGGAAATGGCGGAGGGGTTGGTGGAGGCGATGCTTGAGGGCATTGAGTCAGCGTCTGTAGCCGAAAGGCCCGCTGGCTGAACTGGCGCCATCGCCGGCAAGCCGGCTCCCACAGGTACAGCGTCATCCAGGAGGTTTGCGCGGTCCCTGTGGGAGCTGGCTTGCCAGCGAATGGGCCGCAGAGCGGCCCCAGGATTTCAAGGCAGCAGAACAGTCGAGCCCACCGTCCGCCGCGCCGACAACTCACTCTGCGCCTTGGCCGCCTCACTCAACGGATACCGCTGCTGGATATCCACCACCAACTTGCCACTGGCGATCATCGCGAACAGGTCATCGGCCATGGCCTGGGTGTTCTCGGCGTTGTTGGCATAGCTCGCCAGCGTCGGCCGAGTGACATACAGCGACCCCTTCTGCGACAAAATCCCCAGGTTCACCCCGGTCACCGCGCCGGACGCATTGCCGAAGCTGACCATCAACCCACGCGGCTTCAGGCAATCCAGTGAAGTCAGCCAGGTATCCGCCCCCACGCCGTCATACACCACCGCGCACTTTTGACCGTCGGTCAGCTCCAGCACGCGTTTAGCCACATCTTCGTGGCTGTAGTCGATGGTCGCCCAGGCCCCGAGTGCCTTGGCCCGCTCGGCTTTCTGGGGAGAGCTGACAGTACCAATCAGCTTCGCCCCCAGTGCCTTGGCCCACTGACAAGCCAGCGATCCGACGCCACCGGCAGCAGCATGGAACAGCACGAAATCCCCCGGCTGCACGGCATAGGTCTGCTTGAGCAGGTACTGCGTGGTCAGCCCCTTGAGCATCACCGCCGCCGCCTGCTCGAAGCTGATCGCATCCGGCAGCTTGACCAGGTTGGCCTCCGGCAGTGTATGCACCTCGCTGTAGGCCCCCAGCGGCCCACCGGCATAAGCCACGCGGTCGCCGACCCGGATCCGGCTTACGCCCTCGCCCACCGCCTCGACCACCCCTGCCGCTTCGGTACCCAGCCCGGAAGGTAGCGACGGCGGCGCATACAGCCCGCCACGGAAATAGGTGTCGATGAAGTTCAGCCCGATCGCATGGTTACGCACCCGCACGTGCTGCGGGCCGGGGGGGGCGGGGTCGAACTCCACCAGTTGCAGGACTTCCGGGCCGCCATGCTGGCTGAACTGGATACGCTTGGCCATCACACACTCCTGTCGTCGAGGGTCGCAAAGGCCTTCTATCGGACGCCTTTGCTTGATCGCCGTCAACTGCGGCGCGGGGTTTGCCGGTGGTATGCTACGCGGCGAATTTTCCCCGCTCCTTCCAGGTGACCCGATGACCAGCCGCACCGAGGCCGTGAAAGCCTACCTGCTCGACCTGCAAGACCGCATCTGCACTGCCCTCGAGAATGAAGACGGCGGCGCCCGCTTCGTCGAGGATGCCTGGGTGCGCGATGCCGGCGGCGGCGGTCGCACGCGGGTGATCGGCGATGGCAAGGTGATCGAGAAAGGCGGGGTGAACTTCTCCCACGTGTTCGGCAGCGGCCTGCCGCCGTCGGCCAGTGCCCACCGCCCGGAGCTGGCGGGCCGTGGTTTCGAGGCGTTGGGCGTGTCGCTGGTGATCCACCCGCACAACCCGCATGTGCCGACTTCCCACGCCAACGTGCGGTTCTTCATCGCCGAAAAAGAGGGTGAAGAGGCGGTATGGTGGTTCGGCGGTGGCTTCGACCTGACCCCCTATTACGGCAATGAAGAAGACTGCGTGCACTGGCACCGCGTGGCCGAGCAGGCCTGCGCGCCGTTCGGCGCCGACGTGTACCCGCGCTACAAGGCCTGGTGCGACCGCTACTTCCACCTCAAGCACCGTGGCGAGCCACGCGGCATCGGCGGCCTGTTCTTCGATGACCTGAACGAGTGGGACTTCGACACCTGCTTCGCCTTCATCCGCGCCATCGGTGACGCCTATGTCGAGGCCTACTTGCCGATCGTCCAGCGTCGCAAGGACACCCCGTACACCCCCGCCCAGCGCGAATTCCAGGAGTACCGCCGTGGCCGCTACGTCGAGTTCAACCTGGTCTACGACCGTGGCACCTTGTTCGGCCTGCAGTCCGGTGGCCGCACCGAATCGATCCTGATGTCGCTGCCACCGCAGGTGCGCTGGGGTTACGATTGGAAGGCCGAGCCCGGCAGCGAGGAAGCGCGGCTGACCGAGTATTTCCTGCAGGACCGTGACTGGCTCGCCCGCTAAGCCTGTGGATAACCGAGGATCCCCCATGGACCAGTACGTTGTTTTCGGTAACCCCATCGGCCACAGCAAATCGCCGTTGATCCACCGCCTGTTCGCCGACCAGACCGGCGAGGACCTGGAGTACGCCACCCTGCTGGCGCCGCTGGACGAATTCAGCGACTGCGCCCGTGGCTTCTTCAAGCAAGGCAGCGGCGCCAACGTTACCGTGCCGTTCAAGGAGGAGGCCTACCGCCTGTGCGACAGCCTCACCCCACGCGCCAAGCGTGCCGGCGCGGTGAACACCTTGAGCAAGCTGGCCGACGGCACCTTGCAAGGCGACAACACCGACGGTGCTGGGCTGGTGCGTGACCTCACTGTCAACGCCGGGGTCGAGCTGGCCGGCAAGCGTATCCTCATCCTTGGTGCCGGCGGCGCGGTGCGTGGCGTGCTGGAGCCGATCCTGGCGCACAACCCGCAATCGCTGGTGATTGCCAACCGCACGGTGGAAAAGGCCGAGCAACTGGCCCGTGAGTTCGATGAGCTGGGTCCGGTGGTGGCCAGCGGTTTTGCCTGGTTGCAGGAGCCCGTGGACGTGATCATCAACGCCACTTCGGCGAGCCTGTCCGGCGAGCTGCCGCCGATTGCCGACAGCCTGGTCGAGGCGGGGCGTACCGTTTGCTACGACATGATGTATGGCAAGGAGCCGACGCCGTTCTGCCAGTGGGCCAGCAAGCTGGGTGCGGCCAAGGTACTGGATGGGCTGGGGATGCTGGCGGAGCAGGCCGCCGAGGCGTTCTTCATCTGGCGTGGGGTTCGGCCTGAGACCGGGCCGGTGCTGGATGAGCTGCGCCGGCAGTTGGCCCGCGGCTGAGCTTGGTACCCAATCGCGGGGCAAGCCCGCTCCCACGCCAGGATACGGTGTTGACGTGGGAGCGGGCTTGCCCCGCGATTAATCCACGAACCTGATTGGACAACTTTGGATCCCTTCCAGCTTCTGCAACTCCTCCATCACCTGCGGCCTTGCCCGCTGCAACGTCAGGCTCCCGCCACTGCGCATCAACCGCCTCGCCTCGCGGTGCAACATATCCACACCCGAGTAATCGATGAAGTTCACCTGCCGCGCATCGATCACTACGTGTGGCCCCTGGCAGCGCTGAAGGCGCACCTGCAGGTAATGCGCCGCGCCAAAGAAGATCGACCCGCCCACCCGCAAGATGTCCGCCTCCCCTTCCCGGCTTTGCTGCACCCGTGGCCGTGAGGTGCGCTTGAGGTAAAAGAACAATGAGGCCAGCACCCCGGCATAAATCGCCGTCTGCAACTCCAGCAGCAACGTCGCCGCCGCCGTCAGCGCCATCACCAGGAACTCCGAGCGGCTGACCCGGAACAGCGCGCGAATGCCGCGATGGTCCACCAGCCCCCAGCAGATCAGCAGGATGCTCCCTGCCATCGCCGGGATCGGCAGGTGGGCGATCAGTCCGGCACCGGTCACGGCGAACAGCGCCACCCACAGCGCCGAGAACACCCCGGCCAGTGGCGACCGCGCACCTGCGTCGTAACTGAGGCCCGAGCGAGTGAAGGAACCTGCAGACAGATAACCGGAGAAAAATGCGCCGCCGATATTCGACAGGCCCTGTGCGCGGATTTCCTGGTCAGGGTCGATCAGTTGCTCCGAACGTGCCGACAACGAGCGAGCAATCGACAGGCTGGTGACCAGCCCCAGCATGCCCACCGCCACGGCGCTTGGCAGTAGGCGCAGCATCAGCTCCACATCCAGCAGAGGCAGCGGGCTAAAGGGCGGGAGCTGCCCGGTGAACGCAGCCACCCTGGGCACATGGCCGAAGACGCCGGGTAATAGCCAGGCCACCAGGCTGACCAGCAGCAGGCTTATCAACAGGCTTGGCCAGCGCGGGCGCCAAAGTTTCAACGCGATACCGAACACCAGTGTGGCCAGGCCCAGGGCCAGAGACGGCAGGTCCACTTCGCCGACATGGCCGGCCAGATCCTGCACGGTCTTCAACGCCGTGGCCTGGCTCGGCAGATCCATCCCCAGCAGGTTCGGTAACTGCCCAAGGGCGATGACGATGGCGGCGCCGAGGGTGAAGCCCAGCACCACCGAGTGGGAAACGAAATTGACCAGCGCACCGAAGCGCAACAGCCCCAGCAGCAACTGGAAGATGCCGCCGAGGAAGGTCAGCAGCAGTACCAGGGTCACATAGTCGGCGCTGCCGGCCACGGCCAGGGGGCTGATGCTGGCGTAGAGGACGATGGAGATGGCGGCCGTGGGCCCGCAGATCAGGTGCCAGGACGAGCCCCACAGGCAGGCGATCAGCACTGGGACGATGGCGGCGTACAGGCCGTACTCGGCGGGCAGGCCGGCGATCAGGGCGTAGGCGATGGACTGCGGCAGGGCGAGGATGGCGCCGCTCAGGCCCACCAGCAGGTCCTGGCGCAGGCTGCGACCCGATTGGCGGGGCAGCCAGGTGAGGAAGGGCAGCAGGTGAGTCAGGCGGGGCATGGGGCAAACTCGCTTAGGATCCGATCTTGTGTTGGCCTTGCTGGCCTCATCGCCGGCAAGCCGGCTCCCACAGTGATACCACAAGCCTCAAGACTGTCGCTGGGAGGTGGCTTGCCAGCGATGAGGCCGGAACTGGCTGCAAGGCTCTAGAGTCTGCCTGTTACGGCCTCTTGGGCGCTGCCACCGGCTTTGGTGGTCACTCCAGCCAACCACCCTTCCAGCACCTGCGGATGGGCCTTCACCCAACCCCTGGCCGCCTCATCGAAGCTCACCTTCTTGTCCACAACCTCGGCCATGATGCTGTTCTCCATCTCCAGCGAGAACTTCAAGTTCCCCAGCAGCTTCGCCGCATTCGGGCAGGCTTGTGGATAACCTTTGCGGGTTAGGGTGTAGACATCGCCCTTGCTGCCGAACCATTTCTCCCCGCCCGTGAGGTAATGCATCTTAAGCTTCACGTTCATCGGATGCGGAGTCCAGCCAAGGAAGGTGATGAACTGCTGCTTCTTCACTGCCCGGTCCACTTGAGCGAGCATCGCCTGCTCGCTGGACTCGACCAGTTTCCACTGGCCCAGGTCGAACTCATTCTTGTCGATGATCTCTTTCAACGACAGGTTGGCCGGCGCGCCGGAACCGATGCCGTAGAGCTTCTTGTCGAACTGCGCAGCGTGCTTTTGCAGGTCGGCGAAGTCCTTCACGCCCGCGTTCCATACGTAGTCGGGCACCGCCAGGGTGAACTCGGTGCCTTCCAGGTTCTTCGCCAGCTGCTGCACATCGCCATTGGCGATGAATTTGTCATGAAAGCCCTGCTGCGCCGGCATCCAGTTGCCGAGGAAGGCATCCACCCGGCCATCCTTCAGGCCGCCGTAGATGATCGGCACGGCCAGGCTGTCGATCTTCACCTGGTAGCCCAGGCTTTCCAGGAGTAGGCGGGCGATGGCGTTGGTGCTGGCGATATCGCTCCAGCCGGGGTCGGCCATCTTCACAGTGCTGCATTGCGCGTCGCTGTCGGCGGCATGTGCCGTGCCCAGGCTCAGGGCCAGGGTGAGCACGGCGGTGGAGAACTTCTGCATGGCGGCCTCTCTTCTCAATCCAGGGGTGCGGGCTGTGGATAACGTGCCTTGCGCTCGAGGTCGTCGAGATCGATATGGTTGCGCATGTACTGTTGGCTGGCGTCCACCAACGGTTGGTGGTCCCAGCTTTCCAGCTTGCCGATGGCCAGTGCCTCGGCCACCAGGCGGCGGCGCCGTTGGCTGGCCAGCACCTGCTGGCGCAGGGCCGGGATATCCCAGCGCTGCCTGGCTTCATCGGCAAATGCCTGCAGCAGCGCCTGGTGGTCCGGGCTGCCGGTGAGGTTCTCCCGCTCGTGCGGGTCGCGGCTCAGGTCGTAGAGTAGCCATGGGTCGTCTTCGCTGTACACGAACTTGTAGGGGCCGCGGCGGATCATCATCAGCGGGCCGACCGTGCCTTCGGCCATGTACTCGCCGATCACTTCGTCATGCCCGCCCTGCCCTTGCAGGTGGCCGAGCAGCGAGCGGCCATCCAGGTGCAGGTGGTTATCCACAGCGCCGCCCGCCAGTTCGACCAGGGTTGGCAGCAGATCGCAGGTGGACACACTGGCGCCGATTCGCGCCGGTGCGAAGTGCTTGGGCGCATGGATCAACAGCGGCACCCGCGCCGCCATCTCGAACCAGTGCATCTTGTACCAGAGCCCGCGCTCGCCAAGCATGTCGCCGTGATCGCCCGAGAACACGATCAGGGTGTCGTCGGCCAGGCCGCACTCCTCGAGGGTCCGCAGCAGCTTGCCGATGTTGTCGTCGATGTAGCTGCAGGCGCCGAAGTAGGCGCGGCGGGCGTCGCGTATCTTGTCCACGGGCAGCGGCTTGTTCCACAGGTCGTAGACCTTGAGCAGGCGTTGCGAGTGTGGGTCCTGTTGATCCTGTGCGATTTCGTTGCGCGGCAGCGGGATATCCACAGCCTCGTACATATCCCAGTAGTGTCTGGGGATAGTGTAGGGGTCGTGCGGATGGGTCATGGAAACGGTCAGGCAGAACGGCCGGCCATCATCCTCGCGTACATGGTCGTAAAGGTACTGACGCGCCTTGAACACCACTTCCTCGTCGAAATCCAGCTGGTTCGTACGCACGCACGGCCCGGCTTGCAACACCGAGGACATGTTGTGGTACCAGCTCGGGCGGTCGTCAGGGGCGTCCCAGTTCACCGCCCAACCATAGTCGGCCGGGTAGATATCGCTGGTCAGGCGTTCTTCATAACCATGCAACTGGTCCGGCCCGCAGAAGTGCATCTTGCCTGACAGCGCGGTGCGGTAGCCAAGGCGGCGCAGGTAGTGAGCGTAGGTCGGGATGTCGGCAGGAAAGTCGGCGGCGTTGTCGTACGCGCCGATGCGGCTGGGCAACTGGCCGCTGACCAAGGTGAAGCGCGACGGCGCGCAAAGCGGGCTGTTGCAGTAGGCACTGTCGAACACCACGGCCTGCTCGGCGAGGCGGGCCAGGTGGGGCATCTTGATCGGCGATGGGTTGTAGATGGGCAGCAAAGGCGCGGCCATCTGATCGGCCATGATGAAAAGGATGTTGGGTCGCTTCATGGGTGCCTTCCATCGTCGAGGGTTATGGGTACCACTTGCAATCCAGCATGCGGCTGTGGATAACAGGGGTAAAGCCCATGCCGGGCAATGACTGGGATTAGCCAAGCTTATGTTCGAGCACCTTGCCGACCTGCCCCTCGACACCTTGCGAGTGTTCGAGGCCGCCGCCCGCCTGCGCAGCTTTACCGCTGCCGCCGTGGAGCTGGGCACCACTCAGCCGGCGGTGAGCCAGCAGATGAAGCGCCTGGAGGCGCAGCTGGGCACGCGGTTGTTCGACCGGATCTACCGGGGCATCGAGCTGACCGAGGCGGGGTTGCTGTTGTTCGAGCAGGTGCACCAGGGCTTGCAGGCGATGGACGATGGCGTTGCCCAAGCCAGTGGGCGCGGCCAGCGCGAGGTGCTGCAGGTGGCTACCGACTTCGCCTTTGCGGCGTTCTGGCTGATGCCACGCTTGCAGCGTTTCCACGAGGCATATCCACAGGTGGACGTCAGCCTGGTGACCGGCGAGCGCAGCCAGGCGATGCTGCGCCCGGACATCGATGTGGCGGTGCTGTTCGGTGATGGGCGCTTCCATCAGGGGGAGAGCCGCTGGCTGTTCGATGAGGAAGTTTTCCCGGTGTGCAGCCCGCGGCTGATTCATGGCAAACCCTTGTCAGCCGTGGCTTTGCAGCGATTGCCATTGCTGCACTTGAAGGGTGAGCAGGCCAGTCGCTGGTTCGATTGGGCCGGGGTTTTCCGTGGTCTTGGTGTGGACAGCCCTCCTCCGTCCGGTCAACTGCGGTTCGACAACTACACCCTGCTGATTCAGGCCGCAATTGCCGGCCAGGGCGTGGCGATCGGCTGGGCGCACCTGGTGGACGGGCTGGTCGAGCAGGGGCTGCTGTGCCGGCCGCTGGAAGGCAGCTTGCGCTCGAAGCGGGGGTATTACGTGGTACTGCCGCCACGCAAGCGGCGTGGGGCGTTGATCGAGCGGTTTGTGGATTGGCTGGAGCAGGAGCGCCTGTAATGAGATGGCGTAGACTCCAAGATATTCGCATTACTGCAATCAGGAGCCACCGTGCAAAGGATCAAGGGCTATCACGCCCACGTGTACTACGACGCATCGACCATGGAACAGGCCCGTGAACTATGCGAGGAGGCGACGCGGCTGTTCCCCGTGGCCATGGGCCGCATGCACCAGAAACCGGTCGGGCCGCACCCGGACTGGAGCTGCCAGCTGGCGTTCGGGCCGGAGGTGGTGGGGGTGGTACTGCCGTGGCTGGCGCTGTATCGCAAGGGGCTGGTGGTGTTCCTGCACCCGGAAACCGGGGATGAATTGGCGGATCACCGCGATCATGCGATCTGGATGGGGGCGATCAGGCCGCTGGACCTGTCGATTTTCGAAGGCTAGTTGCTTGGGCCGGCAAGCTCCCACGAGTCGTGTGGGAGCCGGCTTGCCGGCGATCGAGGGCGAAGCCCTCGCGCTTAGTTGCGTGCCGCGCGCACACCTTCAGCCAGCGCCGTGCACAGGCTCAGCACATCATTCACGGCCTGGTCGGCATTCTTGGCCTGGGCGATCTTGTCGACCAGCGCCGAGCCCACCACCACGCCATCGGCCAGGCGGGCGATAGCCGCAGCCTGCTCCGGTGTACGAATGCCGAAACCAACGCTGATCGGCAGGTCGGTATGCCGACGCAGGCGCGCAATGGCCTCGGTCACATGCTCGGTGGTCGCCGAGCCCGCACCGGTCACGCCGGCCACCGACACGTAGTAGACGAACCCGGAGCTGCGCTCCAGCACGCGCGGCAGGCGCGCGTCGTCGGTGGTTGGGGTGGTCAGGCGGATGAAGTCGATGCCGGCGGCCTGGGCCGGGGTAGCCAGCTCGGCGTCGTGCTCCGGCGGCAGGTCGACGATGATCAGGCCATCGACACCAGCTTCCTTGGCTTCGGCGACGAACTGCTCCACGCCGAAGCGATGGATCGGGTTGTAGTAACCCATCAGCACGATCGGGGTGGTTTGGTTCTCCACACGGAATTCACGCACCATTTTCAGGGTCTTGGCCAGGGTCTGGCCAGCTTCCAGGGCGCGCAGGGTGGCGAGCTGGATGGCCACGCCGTCGGCCATCGGGTCGGTGAACGGCATGCCCAGCTCGATCACGTCGGCACCGGCGGCCGGCAGGCCCTTGAGGATTTTCAGCGAGGCATCGTAGCCGGGGTCGCCAGCGGTAACGAAGGTGACCAATGCCGAGCGGCCTTCGGCCTTGAGATCGGCGAAGCGTTGTTCGAGACGGCTCATGCCTGTTTCTCCTGGGCGGCCATATGGTTCATCACGGTTTGCATGTCCTTGTCGCCGCGACCGGACAGGCAGATCACCATCAAGTGGTCCTTGGGCAGCGTCGGCGCGCGCTTGATCGCCTCGGCCAGGGCGTGGGAGCTTTCCAGCGCCGGGATGATGCCTTCCAGTCGGCAGCTGGTGTGGAAGGCGTCGAGGGCTTCGTCGTCGGTGATGCTGACGTACTCCACGCGCTTCACTTCGTGCAGGTAAGCATGCTCCGGTCCGATGCCGGGGTAGTCCAAGCCTGCAGAGATCGAGTGGGCGTCGGTGATCTGACCGTCGTCGTCCTGCAGCAGGTAAGTGCGGTTGCCATGCAGCACACCCGGCACGCCGCCGTTCAGGCTGGCCGCGTGCTTGTCGGTGTGCACGCCGTGGCCGCCGGCCTCGACGCCGATGATCTTGACGCTCGGCTCTTCGAGGAACTCGTGGAACAGGCCCATGGCGTTGGAGCCGCCGCCGACGCAGGCGATCAGGCTGTCGGGCAGGCGCCCTTCCTTCTCGTGCAGTTGGGCGCGGGTCTCTTTGCCGATGATCGACTGGAAGTCGCGGACCATCGCCGGGTACGGGTGGGGACCCGCCACGGTGCCGATCAGGTAGAAGGTGTCGTCGACGTTGGTGACCCAGTCGCGCAGGGCCTCGTTCATCGCGTCCTTGAGCGTGCCGGTGCCGGCGGTGACCGGGACGATCTCGGCGCCCAGCAGCTTCATGCGGAACACATTGGCCTGCTGGCGCTCGATGTCGGTGGCGCCCATGTAGATCACGCAGGGCAGGCCGAAGCGCGCGGCGACGGTGGCGGTGGCCACGCCGTGCATGCCGGCGCCGGTTTCGGCGATCAGGCGTTTCTTGCCCATGCGCTTGGCCAGCAGCACCTGGCCGATGCAGTTGTTCACCTTGTGCGCGCCGGTGTGGTTGAGTTCTTCACGCTTGAAGAAGATCTTGGCGCCGCCGCAGTGCTCGGTCAGGCGCTCGGCGAAGTACAGCGGGTTGGGCCGGCCGATGTAGTCGCGTTGGAAGTAGGCCAGCTCTTCGAGGAACTTGGGATCGGCCTTGGCGGCTTCGTATTCGCGGGCAAGGTCGAGCACCAGCGGCATCAGGGTTTCGGCCACGTAGCGGCCGCCGAACGAGCCGAACAGGCCGTTGGCGTCGGGGCCGGGGCGGTATTGGGTCTGGGTCATGGGGCGCTCCGTAGGCGAAGTAGAGATTCGATGGGCTTTACTCTAACCACGACGTGGCCGGCTGAAAACCGATAAGATTGCGCAAACCTGTCAGGAAAACTCACAAGTAAGATGGCTCAGGACCTTCCTCCCCTCAATGCGTTGCGGGCCTTCGAGGCGACAGCCCGGCTGAACAGCGTCAGCCAGGCAGCAGAAGCGCTTCATGTCACCCATGGCGCGGTCAGCCGGCAGATCAAGGTGCTTGAGGAGCATCTGGGGGTAGCCTTGTTCGTCAAGGACGGGCGTGGCGTCAAACTCACAGATGCCGGTGTGCGTCTGCGCGATGCCAGCTTCGAGGCCTTCGACCGGCTGCGCGGTGTCTGCGCCGAGCTTTCCCGCGCTGCCGACGAAGCGCCGTTCGTGCTCGGTTGTTCCGGCAGCTTGCTGGCGCGTTGGTTCATCCCGCGCCTGGGGCGCCTGAAAGCTGACCTGCCGGAGCTGCGCCTGCACCTGTCAGCGGGCGAAGGTGACCTTGATCCGCGACGCCCGGGGTTGGACGCACTGCTGGTTTACGCAGAGCCACCGTGGCCGGCGGACATGCAGGTGCATGTGCTTGCCGAAGAGCGCATCGGCCCGGTGATGAGCCCGCGCTTTGACGCTTTCGATCGTTTGAAAGCCTTGCCAGCCGTGGCTTTGCAGCATGTTGCCGTACTCCATACGACCTCGCGGCCGCAGGCTTGGCCTACCTGGGCGCGACAGCATGGGCTGGCGCCCGAGGCGCTGAGCTACGGGCAAGCCTTCGAGCATCTCTACTACTTGCTGGAAGCAGCGGTAGCCGGGCTGGGTGTGGCCATCGCCCCGCAACCGCTGGTGGCCGACGACTTGAAGGCTGGGCGGTTGGCCGCGCCATGGGGCTTTTCCCCCACCAATGCGGCACTGGCCTTGTGGGTACCCCGGCGCGCCGCGGACGGGCGCGCCGAGCAACTGGCGCAATGGCTGCGCCAGGAGCTGCAGCGACAGACGGGTTAGTTGCGGCGGCACATCAGGTAGGCGGCCAGCAGGCCCAGGGCGCCCACCGCGACACCTGCGGTGGTCCAGGGGTGTTCCTGGGCGTAGTCGCGGGTGGCTACACCGGTTTCGCGGGTGCGGGTCTTCACTTCCTCATAGGCATCGCTGAGCAGACTGCGTGAGTGCTTGAGGGCGCTTTCGGCGTTGCCGCGCAGCGTCTTCATGGTCTTCTGCGTTTCTTCCGACGCATCGTGCTTGAGGCCTTCCAGAGTCTTGAGGAGGCTTTCGATCTCGGCTTCCATGCTTTCCAGTGAGGTTTTGCGCAACGCATTACGTGCCATGTCGACTCTCCTTGCTGAGTGGGGATGTACAGGTTGCGACTGCGCAGCGGGGTGAAAGTGCGATCGAACTTTCCCCTGCGGCGATCGCTCGCAGGTAAACCGGGCCTGTGCTGCTAGGCTCAAGCCACTACCCACTCAAGGAGAGCGCTCATGTCGGATCATCACACCTACAAGAAGATCGAGCTGGTCGGGTCTTCGCCCACCAGCATCGAAGAAGCGATCAATAATGCCCTGGCCGAGGCCGGCAAGAGCATCAAGCACCTGGAATGGTTCGAAGTGATCGATACCCGCGGGCATATCCGTGACAACAAGGCCGCGCATTTCCAGGTGACGTTGAAGGTTGGGTTCCGCATCGCCAACAGCTGAAACCAAGCTGGGCTAGGCTTGCCCGGCGTGTTGGGGTATCAAGGTTGCAGGGCGCGTGCTTCGCGCCCTTTTTGTCTTTGATCTGTACAAGGAAAGCGATCGATGAAGAAATTGATTCTGGCCGTGGGGCTGATGGTGTTGGCTGGCGGCGCGATGGCAGCGGGCAAGCCGTGCGAGGAACTCAAGGCTGAGATTGCGGCGAAGCTGGATGCCAAAGGGGTGAAGGGCTATACGCTGGAAATCGTCAATAAGGGCGATCCGGCAGGCCAGGTGGTGGGGAGCTGCGAGGGTGGGACCAAGGAGATTGTCTACCGCCGCAGTTGACTGCCCTCATCGCGGGGCAAGCCCGCTCCCACCGGAATCGTGGGAGCGGGCTTGCCCCGCGATAGCGTTCACTCGACTTTCAAGGCTTGCGCCATCAATTCATAGGACCTGATCCGGTCAGCATGCTCATACAGGTCACTGGTGAAAATCAGCTCGTCCGCCCCTGTCTGCTCCAGCAATACCTCGACCTTCGCCCGCACCTTCTGCGGGCTGCCGATCATCGCCAGGCCCAGGAAGCTGCTCACCGCATCACGTTCATGGGGCAGCCAGAGGCCATTCATGCTCTCGACGGGCGGACGCTGCATCAGGCTCTGGCCACGGATCAGCGCGAGGATGCGCTGGTACACCGAGGTGGCCAGGTATTCGGCCTTTTCGTCGGTTTCAGCCACCACCATCGGAATGCCCAGCATCACGTAAGGCTTGTCCAGCGTCGTCGACGGTTTGAAATGGTCGCGATAGATGCGGATCGCCTCGTGCATGTAGCGCGGCGCAAAATGCGAAGCAAAGGCGTAGGGCATGCCGCGCATGCCGGCGAGCTGGGCACTGAACAGGCTGGAGCCGAGCAGCCACATGGGTACCTCGGTGTCGTGGCCGGGCACGGCGATGACTTTCTGGTCGTCGGTGCGCGGGCCCAGGTAGCGCGACAGTTCCTCGACATCGTCCGGAAAGTCGTCGGCGCTGCCGGAGCGCTCGCGGCGCAAGGCGCGGGCGGTCATCTGGTCGGAACCTGGGGCGCGGCCCAGGCCCAGGTCGATGCGGCCTGGGTACAGGCTGGCGAGGGTGCCGAATTGTTCGGCGATCACCAGCGGTGCGTGGTTGGGCAGCATCACCCCGCCAGAGCCGATGCGGATGGTCGAGGTACCCCCGGCGAGGTAACCGATCAGCACGGCGGTGGCCGAGCTGGCGATACCGTCCATGTTGTGATGCTCGGCGACCCAGAAGCGGTTGTAGCCGAATCGCTCGACGTGTTGCGCCAGGTCGAGCGAATTGCGCAGCGATTGCGCCGGGCTGCCGTCGGCGCGCACGGGCACCAGGTCGAGGGTGGAAATCTTCAGGTCTCGCAGGTGCGTCATTGGAGCCTCCGCTACAGGTGGTTGGCCATGGGCCTTCTCGTCTCTGTATGGGCATATTCGCTGGATTCAATGCCTTCTTACAGATTGATCTGAACTTGGCGTGGGCCTGGTCCTCAGAACCTTAGACACCTCAACCCTGTGACAGGAGGCAGCATGAAGAAGACAGCATCGGCGGTCTGGCAAGGTGGCCTGAAGGACGGCAAGGGCCAGATATCCACTGAAAGCGGCGCGCTCAAGCAAGCGCCCTACGGCTTCAACACCCGCTTCGAAGGCACGCCCGGGACCAACCCGGAGGAGCTGATCGGCGCTGCCCATGCTGGCTGTTTCTCCATGGCGTTGTCGATGATGTTGGGCGAGGCGGGATTCACGCCTGAACGAATTGACACTCACGCTGAGGTGAGCCTGGACAAGCAGGCCGATGGCTTTGCCATCACCGCCGTTCACCTGACCCTCAAAGCCACCGTGCCTGGGGCCAGCGAGGCGCAGTTCCAGGAGATCGCCAACAAGGCCAAGGCCGGCTGCCCGGTATCCAAGGTGCTGAACGCGACCATCAGCCTTGATGCCACGCTGCTTTCCTAGGAGGCGCAACGGCGGCGGTTTCCTGTAGTCTAACCAGCGTTGGCAGCTCGTCTGCCCTGTCTCAGGAGCCGTTCCATGATCCGCGTAGCATTTGGTGTGCTGGCTTCCCTGCTGGCCACCGCCGCACTGGCCGCGCCCAAGCCGTGCGAGGAACTGAAGGCCGAGATCGAAGCGAAGATCCAGGCGCGCGGGGTGACGTCCTACACGCTGGAGATAGTGCCCAACAGCGAAGTCCATGACCGGAGCATGGTCGTGGGAAGTTGTGAGGGTGGAACCAAGAAGATCATTTATCAAAAGAATGATCGGTAACACAGGGGCCGCGTTGCGGCCCCGTGGTTCGCTCAAGGAATGCAGGTCACGTTGCTCGGCTCGTTCACGACCACCTTGCGGCTGGCGTCGTATAACAGCACCTGCGGCTGCATCGCCGGAGCCCGGGCCTCCAGGCGGTAACGCTCGCCCGCCTTGAAATCGTTGTAGCGCACGGTCAGGTAGCAGGTCCGCTCGGTCGGGTCAGTACTGAAGCCACCGGCGTAGATCTCGTAATCGAAGCGCACCACCAGTTCATGCCGGCCCGGCGTCACCTGAAAATAGCGGCCATCGTCCAGGCGCTTGCCGTCCAGGCGGTCGGCCATGAGGGTGCGGCCGGGGGTGATGGTGTACATGTCGATCCAGGCCTTGCCGGGGTCGGCGGGGGGCAAGGGGCTGGCGCAAGCCCCCAAAGCACTGAGGGCCATCAGCATCATGGGCTGGCGCATGGTGAAACTCCCGCTCGCGGTTCACAGGCTACAAGCATAGCGCCGTTCGCGGTGTTCAGGTGCGCTGGCAGCCTGCCGGTTCGCCCTGGCCGATCAGCTTCTGGCGCTGGTCGTAGAGTTTGATCCACGGCCGGAAGCCAATGCTGCCGGCTTGCATCTGGTAGCGCTGGCCGGCAGTGAAGTCCTTGAAGGTGAGATTGAGCTGGCAGTCGCGCCACAGCGGCTCCTCCACCGGGCCGATGTTGCTGGGCGTCACGGCGAACTGGTAGCGCACGGTCAGTTCGTGGTTGCCGGGCTGTACCTCGAAATAGCGGCTGTCGGCCCAGTCGCGCTCATCCACTTGCAGGGCGTGCAGCGAATCGTTGTCACCCGGTGCCAGGTCTACCCAGGCCTGATTCGGGTCCGGGTCGGGCAAGGTGGAACACCCGGACAACAGCACGAGCGTGCCGACGGTAAACAGTGTACGCATGGCAATGCTTCCCCTTGGCGAGATAGTCTTGGTCGCATTCGGCCGACGAGCGAGATAGACAGCCTCGATGTTTGGACTTTTTCTTTTCATGCGCTGCAGCCGTCGGGCTCTCGACCGCGTTTTCACCCGGTTTGTTCCCGTGACGCTGGCTGTCCTGCTGAGCGGTTGCTCAAGCGTGGGCTATTACGGTCAGCTGGCCGAAGGGCAATGGCAGCTGTTGCGGGCACGCCAGCCGCTGGATCGGGTGATTGCAGACCCGGCCACCAGCCCGGCCTTGCGTCAGCGCCTGCTGTTCGCCGAAAAAGCCCGGGGGTTCGCCAGCACGCAACTGAAGTTGCCGGACAACGGCAGTTATCGGGTGTATGCGGATCTCGGCCGGCCATACGTGGTGTGGAACGTGTTCGCCACCCCGGAGCTGTCATTGCAGCCGGTGACCCGTTGTTTCCCCATCGCCGGTTGCGTGGCCTATCGTGGCTACTATCGCCAGGGTGCCGCCCGCGGAGCGGCGGCGCTGATGCGCCAGGAGGGGCTGGATGTCTATGTCGGGGGCGTGGAGGCCTACTCCACCCTGGGCTGGTTCGACGACCCGATTCTTTCGACCATGACCGGCTGGGGCGAGGAGCGCCTGGCCACGGTGATTTTCCATGAGCTGGCGCATCAGCGCTTCTACGTTCCGGACGATACCGAGTTCAACGAATCGTTCGCGTCGTTTGTCGAGCAGGAAGGCACCCGGCAATGGCGCGCGGCGCGCGGGTTGGCGGCGGTCGAGGACGGCGGCGTGGCGCAGCGCGAGCAATTTACCCGCTTGGTGCTGGCCAGCCGCGAGCGACTGCAAGCGATCTATGCGGGACCCTTGGATGAGGCAGGCAAGCGTGCGGCCAAGCAGGCTGAGTTCGAGCGGTTGCGACGGGAATACCGGGAGGCGCGGGATCGGAATTGGGGCGGGGATCGGCGCTTCGATGCCTGGATACTCGCGCCGTTGAACAATGCAAAGTTGCTGCCGTTTGGATTATATGACCAATGGGTGCCGGCGTTTTCGCAGCTGTTCAAAGAGGTTGGTGGGGATTGGCTGCGGTTTTATGAGCGAGTAGAACAGTTGGGTCAGATGCCCATTGATAGGCGCAAGGCACAGTTGGAGCGTCTGATGCCATCGCGGGGCAAGCCCGCTCCCCCGCTGGCATCTGATCATGGCGTGGGAACGGGCTTGCCCCGCGATGGGGTCAGCGTGTAAAGCCCTGGTGCAGCTCAGCCAGCGTCTCGAAATGGAACGCCGGCGCCTCAGCCACGAGTTCTTCCCGGCTGCCGAACCCATAGCCCACCGCGACGGCCTGCAAACCGTTGCTGCGCGCACCGATCAGGTCATGCTTGCGATCCCCGATCATCAAGGTCTGCGTCGGATCCAGCCCCTCCTCGTCCAGCAGGTGGCGAATCAGTTCCACCTTGTTGGTCCGCGTGCCATCGAGCTCACTGCCGTAGATCACCTTGAAGTGATGGTCGAAGGCGAAATGACGGGCGATTTCGCGGGCGAACTCCCAGGGTTTGGAGGTGGCGATGTACAGGGTGCGGCCCTGGTCATTGAGTGCTTGCAGCAACTCGGGGACGCCGTCGAACACCAGGTTTTCGTACAGCCCGGTTACCTTGAAGCGCTCACGGTAGAAGTTCACCGCGTCCCAGGCCTTGGCCTCGTCGAAGGCATAGAACTGCATGAACGCCTGCAGCAAGGGCGGGCCGATGAAGTGCTCGAGGCGGGTAAGGTCCGGCTCGTCGATGCCCAGCTTGGCCAGCGCGTACTGGATCGAGCGGGTGATGCCCAGGCGCGGGTCGGTCAGGGTGCCGTCGAGGTCGAAGAGGATGTTTTGCTGGTGCATGGTGTTCTCTGCAGTCGAATTCATTCCGGGCGGTCGTAGCCTTCGGCCAGGTGCTGGTCCTTGAGCTTGACGTAGTTGCCGGCGCTGTAGGGGAAGAACGCGTGTTCCTGCTCGCTCAACAGGCGCACCTGCTTTACCGGGCTGCCCATGTACAGGTAGCCGCTGACCAGGCGCTTGCCGGGTGGCACCAGGCTGCCGGCGCCGATGATCACTTCGTCCTCGACGATGGCGCCGTCCATGATGGTGCTGCCCATGCCGACCAGGATGCGATTGCCCAGGGTACAGCCATGCAGCATGACTTTGTGACCGATGGTCACCTCGTCGCCTATGATCAGTGGGTAGCCATCGGGGTTGAAGGGCCCGGCGTGGGTGATGTGCAGCACGCTGCCGTCCTGCACGCTGGTGCGCGCGCCGATACGGATGCGGTGCATGTCGCCGCGCACCACGGTCAACGGCCAGATCGAGCTGTCCTCGCCGATCTCTACGTCGCCGACGACCACCGCCGAACGGTCGACGAAGGCCCGTGGTCCCACTTTCGGCGTGTGTTCCCGAAACGTGCGGATGGCCATGATAGTGTTCCTCTGCAATGCCGATAGGCAGGCTGCCTGCTGCGGTCGGCGTCGATTGTAATTAAGATGGTCCCGTGTTTCTCCTGCCAAGGTACCCGAACCGTGAGTGCGAACAACCCGCTGCTGCAGTCCCATGATCTGCCGCCCTTCTCGGCGATTCGCGCCGAGCATGTGCTGCCGGCGATCGAGCAGATCCTCGCCGACAACCGCAAGGCCATCGCCGAGATCCTCGAAAAGCAGGGCAAGAACCCGACCTGGGCCGGCCTGGTGCTGGCGATGGACGAACTCAACGATCGCCTGGGCGCCGCCTGGAGCCCGGTCAGCCACCTCAACGCGGTGTGCAACAGCCAGGAACTGCGCGAGGCCTACGAGTCGTGCCTGCCGGCCCTGAGCGCCTATTCCACCGAACTGGGCCAGAACCGTGCCCTGTTCGAAGCGTATGAAGCCCTGGCCGCCAGCCCTGAAGCCGCCAGCTTCGACGTGGCGCAGAAGACCATCATCGATCACGCCCTGCGCGATTTCCGCCTGTCGGGCATCGACTTGCCGGCCGACAAGCAGCAGCGCTACGCCGAGGTGCAGAGCAAGCTCAGCGAACTGGGCAGCCGCTTCTCCAACCAGCTGCTCGACGCCACCCAGGCCTGGACCAAGCACGTCACCGACGAAGCCGCGCTGGCCGGCCTGACCGACTCGGCCAAGGCGCAGATGGCCGCCGCAGCGCAGGCCAAGGGCCTGGACGGCTGGCTGATCACCCTGGAGTTCCCCAGCTACTACGCAGTGATGACCTACGCCAGCGACCGCGCCCTGCGCGAAGAGCTGTATGCCGCTTACTGCACCCGTGCCTCCGACCAGGGCCCGAACGCTGGCCAGTTCGACAACGGCCCGGTGATGGAAGAGATCCTCGACCTGCGCCAGGAGCTGGCTGGGCTGCTGGGTTACAAGAATTTCGCCGAGCTGAGCCTGGCCACCAAGATGGCTGAGTCCAGCGACCAGGTGCTGAGTTTCCTGCGTGACCTGGCCAAGCGTTCCAAGCCATTCGCCGCCCAGGACCTGGAGCAGCTCAAGGCCTATGCCGCCGAGCAAGGCACCCCCGAGCTGGCCAGCTGGGACGCCGGGTACTTCGGCGAGAAGCTGCGCGAGCAGCGCTACAGCGTGTCCCAGGAAGCGCTGCGCGCCTACTTCCCGATCGACAAGGTGCTGTCCGGCCTGTTCGTCATCGTGCAGCGCCTATACGGTATCGAGATCAATGAGCTCAAGGGCTTCGATAGCTGGCACCCGGACGTGCGCCTGTTCGAGATCAAGGAAAACGGCCAGCACGTCGGCCGCTTCTTCTTCGACCTCTATGCCCGCGCCAACAAGCGTGGCGGTGCCTGGATGGATGGCGCCCGCGACCATCGCCGCACCGCCAATGGCAGCCTGCAGAGCCCGGTGGCCAACCTGGTGTGCAACTTCACCCCGGCCACGCCCGGCAAGCCCGCGCTGCTTACCCACGACGAAGTCACCACCTTGTTCCACGAGTTCGGGCACGGCCTGCATCACCTGCTGACCCGTATCGAGCATGCCGGTGTGTCCGGCATCAACGGCGTGGCCTGGGACGCGGTGGAGCTGCCGAGCCAGTTCATGGAGAACTGGTGCTGGGAGCCCGAGGGCCTGGCGCTGATCTCCGGCCACTACGAGACCGGTGAGGCATTGCCCCAGGACCTGCTGGACAAGATGCTCGCGGCAAAGAACTTCCAGTCCGGCATGATGATGGTGCGCCAGCTGGAGTTCTCGCTGTTCGACTTCGAGCTGCACGCCACCCATGGCGACGGCCGCAGCGTGCTGCAAGTGCTCGAGGGTGTGCGTGACGAGGTCTCGGTGATGCGTCCGCCGGCCTACAACCGCTTCCCCAACAGCTTCGCGCACATCTTCGCCGGCGGTTATGCGGCGGGTTACTACAGCTACAAGTGGGCCGAAGTGCTGTCGGCCGACGCCTTCTCGCGCTTTGAGGAAGAAGGTGTGCTCAACGCCGAGACCGGCCGCGCCTTCCGCGAAGCCATCCTGGCCCGTGGCGGTTCCCGCGAGCCGATGGTGCTGTTCGTCGACTTCCGTGGCCGCGAGCCTTCCATCGATGCATTGTTGCGCCACAGCGGCCTCACCGAGGACGCGGCGGCATGAGTGAGGTAGCCGTGAGCAAGAGCAAGCGACGCTTCATCGCCGGGGCGGTTTGCCCGGCGTGCAGCGAGATGGACAAGCTGATGATGTGGAACGAGGACGGTGTGCCGCACCGTGAGTGCGTGGCCTGTGGGTTCACTGACACCCTGAACGAACAAGGCCTGTCGGTACCCAGCGAGCTCGGCACCCGGGTCAATCACCTGGCGCCGAAAGCGCCGCCGGCCAAGGTGCAGACCGTGCAGTTCTTCCCCAATCCGAAGCTGAAGAAGCCGCAGGATTGAAGGTAAAGCGCTGGGCAAGCGCGCTTCCACGCAAGCACAGCGTGGGAGCGGGCTTGCCCCGCGATAATCGGCTGTAGCCATCCTGCTGGTCTAGGATTACTGTATGAATGAACAGTAATTCGAGTTGTCATCATGAAACCAGCCCCCATTCGCGGCCGCGGCACTGCCGACAATCCGCACAACCGCTTCGCTCCGAACGTTTCAGTGGCCGAGGACGATGGCTGGTACCAGGAAGTCCCACTCACCCAGGGCACCGAGGTGCGGGTCGAGACGGCCAAGACCATCATCGCCCGCAATACCTCCCCTGACCTGCCCTTCGACCGCTCCATAAATCCGTATCGCGGCTGCGAGCACGGTTGCATCTACTGCTATGCGCGCCCCAGCCATGCCTACTGGGATCTCTCTCCCGGCCTGGACTTCGAAACCAAGCTGATCGCCAAGACCAACGCCGCCGAGGTGCTCGAGCAGCAACTGAGCAAGCCTGGCTACGTCTGTGCGCCGATCAACCTGGGGTCCAACACCGACCCTTATCAGCCCATCGAGCGCGAACAACAGCTGACCCGGCGCCTGCTCGAAGTTCTGCTGCGTTACCGCCACCCAGTGACCATCGTCACCAAGGGCTCACTGGTGCTGCGCGACCTGGACCTGCTGAGCGAGCTGGCCAGCCAGCGCCTGGCGCGGGTGATGATCAGCCTCACCACCCTGGACGATGAGCTCAAGCGCACCCTCGAACCACGTGCTGCCGCTCCAAAGGCGCGCTTGCGCGCTATTCGCGTGCTGCGTGAGGCCGGTGTGCCGGTGGGCGTGCTGTGTTCACCGATGATCCCGATGATCAATGACAGCGAACTGGAGCACCTGCTAGAGGCGGCGAAGGAGGCCGGCGCGCAGAGCGCGGCGTACATGATGCTGCGCTTGCCGCTGGAGGTGGCACCGTTGTTCGAGCAGTGGCTGCACGATCACTACCCGCAGCGGGCCACGCATGTGCTGAGCCTGATTCGTCAGAGCCGGGGTGGTGAACTGTACGACAGCCGATTCGGTGCGCGGATGCGCGGTGAAGGGGTGTTCGCTGACTTGCTGGCGCAGCGCTTTCGCAAGGCGGCCAGGCGGCTGGGGTTCGAAGGGCGGGAGGACCTGGCGCTTGATTGCAGTGCCTTCTGCCCTCCCGGTGCACAGATGGCACTGTTCTAGCCAGCGGCTCGTTCAATCGGGAAGGCGAGCCCTACCTATAAGTACAACTAAAGCAACCCAACAATTTCACTCATGAAGGTTGGCAACTGATGCTTTTTTGCTATTATCCAATGCTCCCCTCGCCTATCCAGAACGCCCGTTCTAGAGCCTGCGCAATTAAGTTTCAGTTAAGTTTCCTACGCTAGCGTGAGTCATGAGTCAGCAATGACTGTGATTATTTACCCGTGCGCGTCATCTAAATCCCCGCGTCACCCCAATCTTTCCCCGGTAACATGGAATTCACTTTCAAACCGTCAAGAGGATGAATCATGCCCGTCAAGGACCCCTCCAAGGCCGTCCCGGCTGCACCCGCCGAAAGCGCTGATGCCGCCATGAAGCATATCGTCGACGGCTTCCTGCGGTTTCACACCGAAGTCTTTCCCGAGCAGCAAGAGCTGTTCAAGAAACTGGCTACCGCGCAAAAGCCGCGGGCCATGTTCATCACCTGCGCAGACTCGCGCATCGTCCCCGAACTGATCACCCAGAGCTCGCCCGGCGACCTGTTCGTGACCCGTAACGTCGGCAACGTGGTGCCGCCCTACGGCCAGATGAACGGCGGTGTATCGAGTGCTATCGAGTACGCCGTGCTGGCGCTGGGTGTGCACCACATCATCATCTGCGGTCACTCCGACTGCGGCGCGATGCGAGCGGTACTCAACCCGCAGTCGCTGGCGAAGATGCCGACCGTTTCCGCCTGGCTGCGCCATGCCGAGGTAGCGCGGACCGTGATCGAGGACAACTGCTCCTGCGGCAGCGAGCACGAAAGCATGCAGCTGCTGACCAAGGAAAACGTCATCGCCCAGCTGCATCACCTGCGTACCCACCCCTCGGTCGCTTCGCGCCTGGCCGCAGGGCAGCTGCATATCCATGGCTGGATCTACGACATCGAAACCAGCCAGATCGAAGCTTACGATGCCGCCAGCGACCGCTTCCTGCCGCTGACCGCAGGCGAGTCGATCCCTTCTGCCACACCGAGAGGCCGCTACTAAGCGACCCCAACACGCTGAACAAGCCTTGATTGCCGGCTGCACCCGATGGGTGCGGCGCGGCCTTCGCCTGCCTTGAATCTTCCTGAATGCCGTGCCGGCAGACCCGCTGGCGGCCCACGCCTGCGCGTCGTTCAGGCTTCCCCGTGCTAGCGGCCAGCGGAATGGCCGTGAATCTAGAAAGGAGCTACATGGTGAACATGACACAGATAAAGGCGGCCCTGCCGCGTGAGTTGCTGGCCTCGGTGGTGGTCTTCCTGGTGGCCCTGCCCTTGTGCATGGGCATCGCCATCGCCTCGGGCATGCCGCCCGCGAAGGGGCTGATCACCGGGATCATCGGTGGCATCGTCGTGGGTTTTCTCGCCGGCTCACCGTTGCAGGTCAGCGGCCCGGCGGCGGGCCTGGCGGTGCTGGTGTTCGAGCTGGTGCGCCAGCATGGCGTGGCCATGCTCGGGCCTATCCTGCTGCTGGCCGGCCTGCTGCAACTGCTGGCCGGGCGCTTGCGTCTGGGCTGCTGGTTCCGGGTCACCGCGCCAGCAGTGGTATACGGCATGCTTGCCGGGATCGGCGTGCTGATCGTGCTGTCCCAAGTGCACGTGATGTTTGACATGGCGCCTCAGCCATCGGGTGTGGATAACCTGCTGGGCTTTCCGGCGACGCTGGCCTCGGCCCTGCCGCTGGAAAGCGCAGGCGCCGGTTGGCAGGCTGGTGCGCTGGGCTTGGGCACCATCGCCATCATGTGGGGTTGGGAGCGCTGGCGCCCGCAACGCCTGCGCTTCATTCCCGGTGCCTTGCTCGGTGTGGCGGCAATGACCGCTGTCAGCTTGTGGCTGGCACTGCCGGTCAACCGCGTGCAGGTACCTGCGGACCTGTCCGAGGCCATTGACTGGCTGCGCCCGGACGACCTGCTCAAGCTGGCCGACCCTACCCTGCTGGTGGCGGCCTTTGCCCTGGCCTTCATCGCCAGCGCCGAGACCTTGTTGTCCGCAGCGGCAGTCGATCGCATGCACAGTGGCCAGCGCTCGGATTTCGACCGTGAGCTGTCGGCGCAGGGTATCGGCAACATGCTCTGCGGCGTGCTTGGCGCGTTGCCGATGACCGGGGTGATCGTGCGCAGCTCGGCCAACGTCCAGGCTGGTGCGCAGACGCGGGCCTCGGCGATCTTCCATGGGCTCTGGTTGTTGGCCTTCGTGGTGGCGCTGAGCAGTGTGCTGCAGCAGATCCCGGTGGCCAGCCTGGCCGGGGTTCTGGTCTATACCGGCATCAAGCTGGTCGACTTCAAGGCGTTCCGCGGCCTGGGCCGCTATGGGCGGATGCCGATGTTCACCTATGCGGCGACTGCACTGGCGATCATCTTCACCGACCTGTTGACCGGCGTATTGCTGGGCTTTGCCCTGACCCTGCTGAAGCTGGCGCTGAAGGCGGCGCGGTTGAAGATCAATCTGGTGGCATTGGGTACGCCGGGGCACATGGAACTGCGCCTGAGCGGCGCGGCCACCTTCCTCAAGGTGCCGGCGCTGACCCAGGTACTGGATACCGTGCCGGAAGGGACCACGTTGCATGTGCCGCTGGGCAACCTGAGCTATATCGACCATTCCTGCCTGGAACTGCTGGAGGATTGGGGGCGCAGTGGCGCGGCCAAGGGCTCGCGGCTGGTACTGGAGCAGCGGCGTCTGAAGCGGCGGGTCGAGGGGCGGTTGCGGACTACGGCGGGAGTTGGCGCTTAGGGTAAGTCTGTAGCGGCCTATCGCTGGGCAAGCCCGCTCCTACGATCGAGTTCGTGGGAGCGGGCTTGCCGCGACTAGGTAGGATCAAGTCAACTCAGGCCGACTGGCTCAACTCCACGCCGAGCTGGCGCGACAGGCACGGCCAGCGTTTCCAGGCCTCTCCGGTTTCCGGGTTCGACAGCTTGTCGCGATAGCGCTCCACTGACTCCACGGCAAAGCTCTCGTCATCGAGCATCTCGTCCACCGAGTGATGTACCACCTCATCGAGCTGGTTGGCGAAGGTCTCGCCGATCAGCTGGTGGGCGATCAGGTTGGCGACCGTGGTATCCACCGGAATCAGCGGTTGCTGGAAATGGCGGATATACAGGTCGTTGACCTCCTCGACCAGGCGATGCGCCAGGTAGGCCTCGTCCAACAGGCAATCCAGCCCGACCTGCCCGTCCATCACGCTCGGCGGCTGCAGGAAATAGGCCTCGGCAATCTTCAGCACCGGCTTGATCTGCGACTCGATGCCGGCCTCGAGGGCCACGGTGTGCGCGGCTTCGAGCAGTTCTGGAACCTCGTTGATGTAGGCGCCGACGAAGCGGGCCAAAGTACCCTGGGCGTCCTGCTGGGGTAGGTGGATCGAAGGGTGCAGGTGTGGCAGTTGCTTCTCGAGACGGTTTTTCAGTTGGCCTGTGCGGCTCTCGTGTTGATGGGCGTTTTCGATCTGCTCGCGTACAGCAGCGATGTTCATGACAACTCCAGGGACAAGGCGTTACAAACGGAAGACACTAAGTTAGCTTGCTTACGAGAATCGCTAAGACGCATTTGTTATATCGCTTAGGTGCGTGTAGGAAATTGGCTATATCAATGTGCCATTATTGTGCTCCAGCCCAGTATTCATGCGCCTTCCAGCGCAAACGTTTGGTTGCGTGAAGATCATTTCAGTCCCTGCGTTGCGCCCCATTGGTCGGTGTCTATACTCCGCTTGAAACGTGATTCGTTGATGAGGCCCGACTGCCTTAAGCAGGGGGCTCGGTCGTCGAAGCCAGGCAGTCTTGGCCACCGTTCCCCCCTTTGTCGTAGCAGGTCGTCCACGCCTCCGGGACTACAAGAACGATAAGGGGAACCCGCAATGATGCGACATCCACATGTCTGGATGGGCCTGTTGCTGTGGTCATTGTTTGGTCAGGCACAGGCAGCATGGACGGTGAACATGGCGCCCGGGGCGACGGAAGTCTCCCACGCGGTGTTTGACCTGCACATGACCATCTTCTGGATCTGCGTGATCATCGGCATCGTGGTGTTCGGCGCGATGTTCTGGTCGATGGTCATTCACCGCCGCTCAACCGGGCAGAAGGCCGCGCACTTCCACGAGCACACCTGGGTCGAGATCCTCTGGACCGTCGTGCCCTTCCTGATCCTCGTGGCCATGGCCATCCCGGCCACCAAGACCCTGATCGACATCTACGATGCCAGCGACTCGGACATCGACATCCAGGTCACCGGTTACCAGTGGAAATGGCACTACAAGTACCTGGGCCAGGACGTCGAGTTCTTCAGCAACCTGGCTACCCCCGCCGAGCAGATCCACAACAATTCACCGAAGGACGAGCACTACCTGCTCGAAGTCGACCAGCCGCTGGTACTGCCGGTGGGCGCCAAGGTGCGCTTCCTGGTGACCGCCGCCGACGTCATCCATTCCTGGTGGGTGCCGGCCTTCGCGGTCAAGCGTGACGCCATCCCCGGCTTCGTCAACGAGGCCTGGACTCGGGTCGAGAAGCCCGGGATCTACCGCGGCCAGTGCACCGAGCTGTGCGGCAAGGACCACGGCTTCATGCCGGTGGTGGTCGAGGTGAAATCCAAGGCCGACTACGACTCCTGGCTTGGCGAGCGCAAGGCCGAGGCGGCCAAGCTCAAGGAACTGACCAGCAAGGAATGGACCCTCGAAGAGCTGGTGGCACGTGGCGACAAGGTCTACCACACCACCTGCGTGGCCTGTCACCAGGCCGAGGGCCAGGGCCTGCCGCCGATGTTCCCGGCCCTCAAGGGCTCGAAGATTGCCACCGGGCCCAAGGAAGCGCACCTGGGCATCGTCTTCCACGGCAAGCCGGGCACCGCCATGGCGGCATTCGGCAAGCAGCTTTCGGAAGTCGATATCGCCGCGGTGGTCACCTACGAGCGCAACGCCTGGGGCAACAACAAGGGCGACATGGTCACGCCGAAGGACGTGTTGGCGCTCAAGCAGGCCGAAGCGCAATGAGCCGGGCTACCCGCGGCAGTCAGTGGATTGCAGGAGACAGGACATGAGTGCAGTGATCGACGACCACGCCCACGGTCATGAACACGCCCACGGCCCGGCCAAGGGCCTGATGCGCTGGGTGCTGACCACCAACCACAAGGACATCGGCACGATGTACCTGTGGTTCGCCTTCACCATGTTCCTGCTCGGCGGCTCGTTCGCCATGGTGATCCGCGCCGAGCTGTTCCAGCCCGGCTTGCAGATCGTTGAGCCGGCGTTCTTCAACCAGATGACCACCATGCACGGGCTGATCATGGTGTTCGGCGCGGTGATGCCGGCCTTCGTCGGCCTGGCCAACTGGATGATCCCGCTGATGATCGGCGCGCCAGACATGGCCCTGCCGCGGATGAACAACTTCAGCTTCTGGCTGCTGCCGGCGGCGTTCCTGCTGCTGGTCTCGACCCTGTTCAGCCCCGGTGGCGGGCCGAACTTCGGCTGGACCTTCTATGCCCCGCTGTCGACCACCTACGCCCCGGCCAGCGTGACCTTCTTCATCTTCGCCATCCACCTGATGGGCATCAGCTCGATCATGGGCGCGATCAACGTGATTGCCACCATCCTCAACCTGCGCGCCCCCGGCATGACCCTGATGAAAATGCCGCTGTTCGTCTGGACCTGGCTGATCACCGCGTTCCTGCTGATCGCGGTGATGCCGGTGCTGGCCGGCGTGGTGACCATGATGCTGATGGATATCCATTTCGGCACCAGCTTCTTCAGCGCGGCCGGCGGCGGTGACCCGGTGTTGTTCCAGCATGTGTTCTGGTTCTTCGGGCACCCCGAGGTGTACATCATGATCCTGCCGGCCTTCGGCGCGGTCAGCTCGATCATCCCGGCGTTCTCGCGCAAGCCGCTGTTCGGCTATACCTCGATGGTCTACGCCACCGGGGCGATCGCCTTCCTGTCGTTCATCGTCTGGGCCCACCACATGTTCGTGGTCGGCATCCCGGTGGTGGGTGAACTGTTCTTCATGTACGCCACCATGCTGATCGCCGTGCCCACCGGGGTGAAGGTGTTCAACTGGGTCAGCACCATGTGGGAAGGCTCGCTGACCTTCGAGACGCCGATGCTGTTCGCCATCGCCTTCGTCATCCTGTTCACCATCGGCGGCTTCTCCGGGCTGATGCTGGCCATCGCGCCTGCGGACTTCCAGTACCACGACACCTACTTCGTGGTTGCCCACTTCCACTACGTGCTGGTGCCGGGGGCGATCTTCGGCATCTTTGCCTCGGCCTATTACTGGCTGCCGAAATGGACCGGGCACATGTATGACGAAACCTTGGGCAAGCTGCACTTCTGGCTGTCGTTCGTCGGCATGAACCTGGCCTTCTTCCCCATGCACTTCGTCGGCCTGGCCGGCATGCCCCGGCGCATCCCCGACTACAACCTGCAGTTCGCCGACTTCAACATGGTCTCGTCGATCGGCGCCTTCATGTTCGGTGCCACGCAGATCTTCTTCCTGTTCATCGTCATCAAGTGCATTCGCGGTGGCGCGCCGGCACCGGCCAAACCCTGGGACGGCGCCGAGGGGCTGGAGTGGTCGATCCCTTCACCTGCGCCTTACCACACCTTCCAGACGCCGCCGGAAGTGAAGTAGGAGCTTGCCCATGGACGGCTTGTCGCTCAAACGCCTGGTCAGCCGCCTGCTGATGCTGACCGTGGTGATGTTCGCCTTCGGCTTTGCCTTGGTGCCGATCTACGACGTGATGTGCAAGGCCTTCGGCATCAACGGCAAGACCGGCGGGCAGTACGCGGGCACCCAGGTGAGCGACCCGACCCGTTCGGTGCGGGTGCAGTTCATGTCGACCAATGCCGGTGACATGAGCTGGGAGTTCCACTCCACCGCCGACCAGATCGAGGTCAACCCGGGGGCGGTGAACCAGATGATCTTCGTGGCCCGCAACCCGACCAACCAGCCCATGAGCGCCCAGGCCATCCCCAGCATCACTCCCGCCGAGGCTGCGGCGTACTTCCACAAGACCGAGTGCTTCTGTTTCACCCAGCAGGTTCTGCAGCCGGGCGAGCGCATCGAGATGCCGGTGCGCTTCATCGTCGACCGCGACCTGCCGGAATCGGTGAAACACCTGACCCTGGCCTACACCCTGTTCGACATCACCGCTCGCCACCCCCCGGTCGCCCAAGCCGCGACCGAGGGCGCCCGTTGAGGGAAGGAGATACGTCATGGCAAGCCACGAGCATTACTACGTACCGGCGCAGAGCAAGTGGCCGATCATTGCCACGATCGGCATGTTCATCACCGTATTCGGGCTCGGCACCTGGTTCAACGACCTCAAGGCCGGCCACCCGGAGTCCCACGGGCCGCTGATTTTCTTCGTTGGCGCGCTGTTCCTGGCCTACATGCTGTTCGGCTGGTTCGGCGCAGTGGTCAAGGAAAGCCACGCCGGGCTCTACAGTGCGCAGATGGACCGCTCGTTCCGCTGGGGCATGAGCTGGTTCATCTTTTCCGAGGTGATGTTCTTCCTGGCCTTCTTCGGCGCGCTGTTCTATGTGCGGGTGCTGGCCGGGCCGTGGCTGGGGGGCGATGGGGCCAAGGGCGTGACGCATATGCTCTGGCCCAACTTCGAGTTCGTCTGGCCGCTGCTGCATACGCCGGACCCGAAACTGTTCCCGCCACCGAAGGAGGTTATCGATCCGTGGCACCTGCCGCTGATCAATACCATCCTGCTGGTGAGCTCCAGTGTGACCGTGACCATCGCCCACCACGCCCTGCGCAAGGGGCACCGCGGCACGCTGAAGCTGTGGCTGGGGCTGACGATCCTGCTGGGGCTGGCGTTCCTCGCCCTGCAGGCCTACGAGTACCACGAGGCCTACAACAAGCTCGGGCTGACTCTGGGCTCGGGCATCTACGGCGCGACGTTCTTCATGCTTACCGGGTTCCACGGCGCGCACGTGACCTTGGGCACGCTGATCCTGTTCGTGATGTTCTGCCGGGTGCTGCGCGGGCACTTCGACCCGGACAAGCACTTCGGTTTCGAGGCGGCGAGCTGGTACTGGCACTTCGTCGATGTGGTGTGGGTGGGGTTGTTCATCTTCGTGTATGTCCTGTAGTGCGGCTTCGCGGGTGATCGCGGCTGAAGCCGCTCCTACAGGGATGGTGTGAATTCAGAAAGGTGCGTGCGACACCAGTTGCCCACTGATCAGGCCCCAGGCCACCAGGGCGATGGTCAGGGTGGCGAGGGCGACGCGCACGGTAAGGGCCTTGAGCAGGCGGGTCGACTGGTCATCGTCCTTGACCAGGAACACCAGGCCACTGAACAGGCTGGCGATGGTGGCCAGCAGCATCAGGACAATCGCGGCCTTGAGCATGGCGACACTCCGGGGGATGAGGTGATGGATACAAGTATAGCGCTCGACCTCAAGAGGCCCTGGTGAAGCCGTTTCGGCCAGGCCTGGTACCGACCCTGGTGGTGCTTGCGCTGCTGCCGGGGTTGATCGCGCTCGGCTGCTGGCAACTGCGGCGCGCCGACGAAAAGCGTGACTTGCTGGCCACCTACACCGAACGCCAGATCGAGGCGTCGGTCAGCGCTGACCGGTTGCGCCAGCTGCCGGACCCGGCGTTCTACCCCGTGCACCTGTATGGCCGGTTCGATGCCGGTCACAGCCTGCTGCTGGACAACCAGATGCGTGACGGCAAGGCCGGCGTCGAGCTGTTGCAGCCCTTCCACGACCAGGCCAGCGGCCTGTGGTTGCTGGTCAATCGCGGCTGGCTGGCGTGGCCCGACCGTCGTGTGCCGGTGCGCTTCGACACGCCCAGCCAGGCGCTGGCGCTGGACGCCACGGTCTACGTGCCACCGGGCAAGACCTTCCAGCTGCACCCGGACAACCCCGACGGCCAGTGGCCGCAACTGCTGACGGCAATCGAACCGGCCGGGCTCTGGCAGCAACTGGGCCGTGAGGGCTTTGCCCAGGAACTACGCCTGCAGCCAGGCCCTGCCGCCTACCGCCTGGACTGGCCGGTGGTCGCCATGGGCCCGGAAAAGCACCAGGGCTATGCCGTGCAGTGGTTCGCCCTGGCGAGCGCGTTGGTACTGCTTTACCTGTATTTCGGCTGGCATCACAACGACAAGGAGAACCGCCATGGCCGCCGCCACGAGTCCACTGGACGTGCCTGACCGCCGCAAGCCCCGCGGGCGCCTGCAACTGCTGTTGATCCTGTTCGTCGTGCTCGGGCCGATGATCCTTGCCACCAGCATGTACAAGCTCAAGTTCTGGGTACCGGAGGGGCGCAGCTATCACGGTGTGATGATTGGTAATGGCGAGGGCCGGGCGGATATCGGCATCGATGCCCAGGACGAGCGTTGGCAGCTGTTGGTCAGCGCCCCGGGCGCCTGTGTCGAGGACTGCCGGCAACTGGTGTACCTGGCCCGACAGATCCAGGTCGGCCTGGGCCGCGATGCCAGCCGCGCCAGCCATGCCCTGGCGGCGGCCCAGCCGCTGGCCGCTGACTACCAGGCGTTGCTGGGCCGTGAATACCCGCAGTTGCAACGCTATCCGCTGGACGCCCAGCGCTATATCCAGAAGGTCGGCGACACTGCCCCGCAACTGTGGATCGTCGATCCTCACGGCAACCTGGTGCTGCGCTACGACGCCAAGGTCAAGGGCAAGCATGTGCTGGACGACCTGCGTCACCTGCTCAAGCTGTCCAACATCGGCTAGGAGGCTGCCATGGCCAGACCCGGATTCCGCCTTGCTGTGTGCGCCACGCTGCTGGCGCTGCTGGTCGTGTTGCTCGGCGCCTACACTCGCCTGACTCATGCCGGTCTTGGTTGCCCCGACTGGCCGGGGTGCTACGGCTTCATCAGCGTGCCCAAGACCGATGCCCAACTGGCCCATGCCGAGCTGCACTTCCCTGGGCACCCGGTGGAGGAAGCCAAGGGCTGGGCAGAGATGGTCCATCGCTATTTCGCCGGCAGCCTGGCACTGGTGATCGCACTGCTTGCCTTCCAGGCTGTACGCCGGCATGCCCATGACGGCCAGCCCTACCGCCTGCCGGTGTTGCTGCTGGGTGTGGTGCTGGCCCAGGCGGCGTTCGGCATGTGGACGGTGACACTGAAACTGTGGCCCCAGGTGGTGACCGCGCACCTGCTTGGCGGGTTCACCACGGTGAGCCTGCTTTTCCTGCTATCCCTGCGTCTATCCCGGGCCTTTGCGCCCTTGCCGAAACTGCCGTTGAGCCTGCGACGGATCGCGGCGCTGGCGCTTTTGGTGGTGATCGGCCAGATCGCCCTGGGGGGTTGGGTCAGCGCCAACTACGCGGCGGTGGCCTGTATCGACCTGCCTACCTGCCATGGTCAGTGGTGGCCGGCGGCGGACTTCAGCAACGGCTTCCACCTGACCCAGCACGTCGGCCCCAATTACCTGGGCGGGCAACTGGACAGCGATGCGCGCACGGCGATCCATGTCAGCCACCGGCTCGGCGCGATGATGGTGCTGGCGGTACTGCTGTTGCTCAGCTGGAAGTTGCAGCGCAATGGCCTGGGCGGCCTGGCGCGTCTGGTATTGCTGGCGCTGACGCTGCAGCTGGGCCTGGGCATCAGCAACGTATTGTTCCACCTGCCGCTGGGCGTGGCCGTTGCCCACAACGCTGGCGGTGCGCTGCTGCTGCTGACCATGGTGCTGGTGAACTACCGCATCCGCGTGGTCGACAAGGTCCGAGTAGGGCATGGCTGGCGCCTGACGCCGGTGACCGGGGCGCAACTCACTCATCACATGAGGAACGATTCGTGGCGACGGTTCTGAGCACGGAACGCCAGCGCGCCGGGTGGCGCGACTATCTGGAACTGACCAAGCCGAAGGTGGTGGTGTTGATGCTGATCACCTCGCTGGTGGGGATGTTTCTCGCCACCCGCGCAGGGGTGGCCTGGAGCGTCCTGCTGTTCGGCAACCTGGGGATTGGCTTGTGCGCGGGTGCCGCGGCGGCGGTCAACCACGTAGTCGATCGCCGCGTCGATGCGCTGATGGCCCGCACCCACAAGCGCCCGCTGGCCCAAGGCCGGGTCGCGCCCATGCCGGCACTGCTGTTCGCCTTGCTGCTGGCCGTGGCGGGGATGGTTTTGCTGCTGGCGTTCACCAACCCCCTCACCGCCTGGCTGACCCTGGCCTCGCTGCTGGGTTACGCGGTGCTCTATACCGGCTTTCTCAAGCGGGCCACGCCGCAGAACATCGTGATCGGCGGCCTGGCCGGGGCCGCGCCGCCATTGTTGGGCTGGGTAGCGGTCAGCGGGCACCTGGGCGCCGAGCCCCTGCTGCTGGTGCTGATCATCTTTGCCTGGACACCGCCGCACTTCTGGGCCCTTGCGATTCATCGCAAGGAGGAGTACGCAAAAGCTGATATTCCCATGCTCCCCGTTACCCATGGCGAGCATTACACGGCCCTGCATATCCTGCTCTACACCTTGATATTGCTGGCCGTGAGCCTGTTGCCCTATGCCATACACATGAGCGGCCCGCTGTACCTGGCCTGTGCCCTGGGGCTGGGCCTGCGCTTCCTGCACTGGGCCTGGGTGTTGTACCGTGGCACCCGGCCGCACGCGGCGATCAAGACGTTCAAGTACTCTATCGGCTACCTGTTCGCCCTGTTCATCGCGTTGCTCGTAGACCACTACCTGTTGCTGAACCTATGACCCGAACCCAGAAAACCGTCTTCATCCTCGTTGCCCTGGTCGCGCTGATCATGGGCCTGACCGTCAACAAGGTGCTCAACGACCGTGGTCAGTTGAACCCCACCGAACTGATCGATGCCGGCATCATCCTGCTGCCGCAGAGCCGTACCGTGCCGGACGTGGCCATGACCGACCAGAACGGCCAGCCGCTGGTGCTGGACCAGCTCAAGGGCAAGTGGTCATTGCTGTTCTTCGGCTACACCTACTGCCCGGACATCTGCCCGACCACCCTGGCCCAGCTGCGCCAGGTAAAGAGCGAACTGCCCAAGGAGGCGCTGGAGCGTCTGCAGGTGGTGCTGGTGAGCGTCGACCCGAACCGCGACACGCCGAACCAGCTCAAGCAGTACCTGGGCTATTTCGACAAGGATTTCGTCGGGGTGGCGGGCTCGATCGAGGATACCCAGAAATTGGCCAACGCCTTGAGCATCCCGTTCATCCCGGCCGATACCAGCAAGCCCGGGTATACCGTGGATCACAGCGGCAACCTGGCGGTGGTCGGGCCTGATGGGCGTCAGCGCGGGTTCATTCGAGCGCCGTTCAACAACCAGAAGCTGGTGGCGCAGTTGCCGGGGCTGGTCAAGCGCGATTGAGATATTTGGGCCTGCTGCGCAGGCCTTTCGCCGGCAAGCCGGCTCCCACAATCGTGCAGTCTCTGTGGGAGCCGGCTTGCCGGCGATAGGGCCTCGAAGCGGCCCCGGGATGCAGGCTTAGAACGCAGGAACCACAGCGCCCTTGTACTTCTCGGTAATGAACTGCTTCACCTCAGGCGAGTGCAGGGCCTGTACCAGCTTCTTCACCGCGTCCGCGTCCTTGTTGTCCTCGCGGGTCACCAGGATGTTCACGTACGGAGAGTCCTTGCCTTCGATGGCCAGGGCGTCTTTTTCCGGGTTGAGCTTGGCTTCCAGCGCGTAGTTGGTGTTGATCAGGGCGGCATCGACCTGGGTCAGCACACGTGGGATGGTGGCGGCTTCCAGTTCCCGGAACTTCAGGTTTTTCGGGTTCTCGGCGATGTCCTTGATGGTCGACAGGATGTTCGTGTTGTCCTTGAGCTTGATCACCCCTGCCTTGTCCAGCAGCAGCAGGGCGCGGCCGCCGTTGGTGGCGTCGTTGGGAATGACCACGGCGGCGCCGGAAGGCAGTTCGTCGAGCTTCTTGACCTTGGTCGAATACACGCCCAGCGGCTCGATGTGCACGCCGGCGACGCTTACCAGGTGAGTACCCTTGGCCTTGTTGAACTCATCCAGGTACGGCTGGTGCTGGAAGAAGTTGGCGTCCAGGCGCTTTTCCGAAACCTGCACGTTCGGCTGGATGTAGTCGGTGAACTCCTTGACCTTCAGCTCCACGCCTTCCTTCGCCAGCTGTGGCTTGACGAAGTTGAGGATCTCGGCGTGCGGCACCGGGGTGGCGGCGACCGTCAGGGTCTCGGCGTGGGCCGAGAAGGCCGCGACCGCGGCGACAACAGCAAGCAGCTTCTTCATTGATCACTCCTTGTGAGGGCCGCGACGGCCCCCGAACGGGTCGGCCGGGCCGACCCCATTGGGGTTACTTACGGGAAAAATGCACGACCAGTTTGTCGCCGATCATTTGCAGTACCTGGACCAGGATGACCAGCAGCACCACGGTGACGATCATCACGTCGGTCTGGAAGCGTTGGTAGCCGAAGCGGATCGACAGGTCACCCAGGCCACCGGCCCCGACCACGCCGGCCATGGCGGTGTAGGACACCAAGGTGATGGCGGTCACGGTGATGGCGGCGATGATGCCCGGCATCGCTTCAGGCAGCACGGCCTTGAAGATGATCTGGCGGGTGGTGGCGCCCATCGACTGGGTAGCCTCGATGATGCCGCGGTCCACCTCGCGCAGGGCGGTTTCCACCAGCCGCGCGAAGAATGGCGTGGTCCCCACCACCAGCGGCGGGATGGCACCGGCAACGCCCAGCGAGGTGCCGGTGATCAGCACCGTGATCGGGATCATCACGATCAGCAGGATGATGAACGGCACCGAGCGCACGATGTTGACGATGGTCGCCAGCACTGCGTAGACCTTCTTGTGCTCGAACATCTGCCGTGGGCTGAACAGGAACAGCACGACGCCCAGTGGCAGGCCCAGCAGGATGATGAAGGCCAGTGAGATGAACAGCATGACCATGGTGTCGTTGGTCGCCTGCCAGATCTCGACCCAGTCGACGTTGGCGAAATAGCTGAGGATGTCCATCAACGCAGTACCTCCATATGTACGTCAGCTGCAGTGAAGCGGGCGAATGCCGCCTCCATGTCTCCACCGATCAGGGCAAGGGTCAGCTGGCCATAGGGGATGTCCTTGATGCGGTCGATGCGCCCGGCAAGGATGCTGTAGTCCACGCCGGTTTCGCGGGCCACGGTGCCCAGCAGCGGCGCGTAGGTGGCGCAGCCCTGGAAGGTCAGGCGCACGATGCGCCCCGGCACATGGGCGAAATCGTCGCGTTGCTCGTTCTCGTCGACCTGCTCGTCTTCCTGGACGAAACGCTTGGTGGTGGCGTGCTGCGGGTGCAGGAACACGTCGGCCACCGGGCCCTGCTCGACGATCTGCCCGGCATCCATCACCGCCACGCGGTCGCAGACCCGGCGGATCACGTCCATCTCATGGGTGATCAGCACGATGGTCAGCTTCAGCTCGCGGTTGATCTCGGCCAGCAGTTGCAGCACCGAGGCGGTGGTCTGCGGGTCGAGGGCGCTGGTGGCTTCGTCGCACAGCAGGATCTTGGGGTTGGTGGACAGGGCGCGGGCGATGCCGACACGCTGCTTCTGCCCACCCGACAGTTGCGCCGGGTACTTCTTCGCGTGCTCGGAAAGGCCGACACGGGCCAGCAGCTCGGTGACGCGCTTGTCGATCTCGCCACGCGACAGCTCGCCCGCCAGCACCAGCGGCAGGGCGACATTGTCGGCGACGGTCTTGGAGGCCAGCAGGTTGAAGTGCTGGAAGATCATGCCGACCTGCTGGCGGAAGCGCCGCAGCTGGTTCGAGTCGAAGGCGGTGACGTCTTCACCGTCGACCACGATCTTGCCGCCGGACGGCTCCTCGAGACGGTTGATCAGGCGCAGCATGGTGCTCTTGCCGGCACCGGAGTGGCCGATCAGGCCGAACACCTGGCCATCTTCGATGGTCAGGCTGGTCGGGTTCAGGGCCGGGATATCCCTACCGGCGACGCGGTAGGTCTTGTGGACATTTTGAAACTCGATCACTGAGCGAACCTTGTGGGGCGCATGGAATTTGGGTCAGCGGTTAGCCGGGGCGCGCATTTTAGCCTTTTCCCCTGCGTGTTCTTAGCATTTATTTCGTCACGCTCCAATCCAATCGGCATAACGCGACGGTCGGCAATCCGATTGAACGCATCCGACGGCGGCCCAGTCACTAATTGAACAAGCCCGAACGGGCAGCCTGAAGACTGATGAGGAGAGCCGAAGATGCCCAGCAAGACGCCGCAGGCGCCACAGCCCAGCCCTGTCGCCGGCACTGACACCCCGGACAAGGCCAACACCAACGCCAAACTGCAGAGCCTGGAGGCGTTTCGCAGCGACGCCAGCGGCCAGGCGCTGCGCACCAACCAGGGGGTGAAGGTCGCCGACAACCAGAACAGCCTCAAGGCCGGTGCCCGTGGGCCTTCGCTGCTCGAAGACTTCATCATGCGCGAGAAGATCACCCACTTCGACCATGAGCGCATACCCGAGCGCATCGTCCATGCCCGCGGGACCGGCGCCCATGGCTACTTCCAGAGCTACGGCTGCCATGCCGAGCTGACCAAGGCCGGTTTCCTGCAAGATCCCGAGAAAATCACCCCGGTGTTCGTACGCTTTTCCACCGTGCAGGGTCCGCGTGGCTCGGGCGACACGGTGCGCGACGTGCGCGGCTTTGCGGTGAAGTTCTACACCGATGAAGGCAACTTCGACCTGGTCGGCAACAACATGCCGGTGTTCTTCATCCAGGACGCGATCAAGTTTCCCGACTTCGTCCACGCGGTCAAACCCGAACCGCACAACGAGATGCCCACCGGTGGCTCGGCCCACGACACTTTCTGGGACTTCGTGTCGCTGGTGCCGGAATCCGCGCACATGGTCATGTGGGCGATGTCCGACCGGGCCATTCCGCGCAGCCTGCGCATGATGGAAGGCTTTGGCGTGCATACCTTCCGGTTGATCAATGCCCAAGGCGTGGCCAGCTTCGTCAAGTTCCACTGGAAGCCGCGCCAGGGCGTGCACTCGGTGCTGTGGGACGAAGCCCAGAAGCTTGCCGGCAAGGACACCGACTATCACCGCCGCGACCTGTGGGAAGCGATCGAGACCGGTCATTATCCGGAATGGGAGCTGGGCGTGCAGATCGTGCCGGAGGCCGACGAGCACAAGTTCGACTTCGACCTGCTCGACCCGACCAAGATCATCCCCGAGGAGCTGGTGCCGGTGACGCCGCTGGGCAAGATGGTGCTCGACCGCAACCCGGACAACTTTTTCGCCGAAGTGGAGCAGATCGCCTTCTGCCCCGGGCATATAGTGCCGGGCATCGATTTCAGCAACGACCCGTTGCTGCAGGGCCGGCTGTTCTCCTACACCGACACCCAGATAAGCCGCCTGGGCGGACCGAACTTCCACGAGATCCCGATCAACCGCCCCGTCGCACCCAATCACAGCAGCCAGCGCGATGCCATGCACCGCATGACCATCGACAAGGGCCGGGCGTCCTACGAGCCCAACTCGATCGATGGCGGCTGGCCGAAGGAAACGCCGCCCGCCGTGCAGGATGGCGGTTTCGAGAGTTACCAGGAACGTATCGATGCGAACAAGATCCGCCAGCGCAGCGAGTCGTTCGGCGACCATTTCTCCCAGGCGCGGCTGTTCTTCCAGAGCATGAGCCCCACCGAGCAGCAGCACATCATCAAGGCCTACAGCTTTGAACTGGGCAAGGTTGAGCGCGAGGCAATCCGGGCGCGGGAGGTGAACGAGATCCTGGCCAATATCGATCTCAAGTTGGCGGCAGCGGTGGCGGCCAACCTCGGGCTGCCGGCGCCGAAAGCCGGCACGGTCAAGGTCAAGGGCAGCAAGCCGGCGCAGTCAAAGGCCTTGAGCCAGATGAACCACCCCGGGAACATCGGCATCAGTGGGCGCAAGATCGCCATCCTGGTGGCTGGCGGCGTGGATGACGCGAGTGTCGACAAGGTGGTCAAGGCGCTAGAGGCGCAAAGTGCGCGCCCCATGCTGCTGGGGCCGACGTCGGCACCCGTGAAGACTGCCGCTGGCAAGCAGCTGCCGGTGGATGCGTCGATGGAGGGCATGCCCTCGGTGATGTTCGACGGGGTGTGGGTGCCGGCGGGCAAGGCTTCGCTGGAGGCGCTGGAAAACAGCGGCGTGGCCAAGCACTTCCTGCTCGAGGCTTACAAGCATCTCAAGCCCATGGGCGTAGCCAGTGACGGCAAGCTGCTGCTGAACAAGCTGGGGCTCAAGGAAGATGCGGGGCTGTTGCTGGGCGATGACCAGAAGGCGCTCGAGGCCTTCTTCAAGGCCGTCGAGGGGCACCGGGTGTGGGCGCGGGAGGCGGCTGCCGAAGCTGTTCCTGCATAATCGGGGGCTGCTTTGCAGCCCATCGCCGCGGTTCGTCGCCATGACAAGCCGGCTCCCACAGATTGTAGGCGGTCCCTGTGGGAGCCGGCTTGCCGGCGATGAGACCCTGACAGGTTTATTGCTGATGAGGGATCAATACCACCTGCGCCGGCAATGAACGCTGGATCTCATGCTTCTGCTTCAGCTCGAAGCCACTGTCGAGCTTGCGCACTCGCTTCTCCAGCAGAGTCTTGAGCCAAGGCGCATCCTCGGTACGCGGCACCTGGAACACCACCTCGCACTGATAACTCACCACGTCCGCCGCGATATCGTCCAACTGGCGACGCATCGCCCGGCTATCGGTGGTTTTCAGCGCCACGACGGTGGTCGGCGCGGTCGGGTCGATCACCCGGGCCTTGGGCTTGGACTCGGCAGCCTTGAGCGCCGCTTCGGCCTTTTCCAGTTCGGCCTTGCGTGCCTGGGCCACGGCATCGCCGCCGGTCAGGGCCGGTGCTTGCGGCATCAGCGCCCGGGCGCGGGCCAATGCCGTGGCAGCGGCATTCACATCGCCCTTCTGCAGGACGATCTGGCTACGGCGCAGGTAGGCCTCGGCCAGCTGGCGCTGGCGCGGCTCCAGGCGTGCGTCATCTGGCGCCTGGGCCTGCAAGGCGGCCAGTTGATCCTCGGCGGTGGCCAGCTCGTTGCTGGCGATGCTTTGCTCGAGCTGCTGCCAGGCATCGGGCTGGGCAGGCGCCACCGGCTGTTCGGCCGGCTTGCTGGAGCAGGCAGCCAGGAACAGGGAAAACGCGGCAACAAGCAGATAACGTGAGGCGAACGGCTTCATTCCTGCGACTCTCTATTTGCGCAAAAAGCGAGCAAGTCTACACCCAGGTGCGCACGCTCGAAAACAGGTCTTCTCAGACTCGAAACCTGCGAAAAGGTTGCAGGATGCGCCTGCGCGCACCCTGAAAATTCAGCGTTTCGGCAATGCCAGGCTCAGCAAGAATAGCACTGCCGCACAGACCACGATCGAAGGCCCGGCCGGGGTGTCCTTGAACCAGGACAGCGCCAGGCCCCCGCAGACCGCGGCAACCCCCAGCAGGCTGGCGCCCACGGCCATCTGCTCCGGTGAGCGGGCGTGACGCTGTGCCGCGGCGGCCGGGATGATCAGCAGCGAGGTGATCAGCAGCACACCGACGATCTTCATCGCCACCGCGATCACCACGGCGATCAGCAGCATCAGTGCCAGGCGCAGGCCGGTCACCGGCAAGCCTTCGACCATCGCCAGTTCCTCGTGCACGGTCACCGCCAGCAATGGTCGCCAGAACATCGCCAGCAGCACCAGCACCAAGGCGCTGCCGCCGAGGATCCAGGCAAGGTCGGTAGGGCTGATCGCCAACAGGTCGCCGAACAGGTAGGCCATCAGGTCGATGCGCACATCGTGCATGAAGCTCAGCACCACCAGCCCCAGCGACAGCGTGCTGGGGGCGAGGATGCCGAGTAGGGTGTCCGAGGCCAGCGGCTGGCGCTGCTGCAGGGTCACCAGCAGGATCGCCAGCAGCAGGCAGCCGACGGTCACTGCCAGCGCCGGGCTGACATCCAGGGCGAAGCCCAGGGCTACGCCGAGCAGCGCGGCATGGGACAGGGTGTCGCCGAAATAGGCCATGCGCCGCCACACCACGAACGAGCCCAGGGGGCCGGCGACCAGCGCCAGCGATACACCGGCAAGCAGGGCGTAGAGAAGAAAATCAGCCATGCTTGCAGTGCTCTCCGTGAACATGGGCGCCGGGGGCGATCACCGACCCGTGCAGGTCGTGGCTGTGATCGTGATGGTGGTGATAGACGGCCAGGCTCGGGGCGTTCTGGCCGAACAGCTCGACGAAGGCCGGGTCGTTGCTGACCTGTTCCGGGTGGCCCGAGCAGCACACGTGGCGGTTGAGGCAGACCACCTGGTCGGTGGCGCTCATCACCAGGTGCAGGTCATGGGAAACCATCAGCACGCCGCAGCCGTGGCGGTCGCGCAGGCGAGTGATCAGGTTGTACAGCTCGGTCTGGCCCACTACGTCGACACCCTGCACCGGTTCGTCGAGTACCAGCAGCTCGGGCTCGCGCAGCAGCGCGCGGGCCAACAGCACACGCTGCATCTCGCCACCGGAGATGGTCTGGATCGGGTTGTCGATCACCTGCTCGGCGCCGACTTCCTGCAACGCCGCCAAGGCTGCCGCACGGTCTACACCGGGCACCAGGCGCAGGAAGCGCAGCACCGACAAGGGCAATGTGGCGTCCACCTGGATCTTTTGCGGCATGTAGCCGATGCGCAGCCTGGGCTTGCGCCACACTTTGCCGCGATGCGGCTTGAGCAGCCCCAGCACGGCGCGCACCAGGGTGGTCTTGCCGGCGCCGTTGGGACCGATCAGGGTAACGATCTGCCCCGGTGCCACCGCCAGGTCGATGCTGTCGAGCACCGCTTCGCCAGCGAAGCTGACACCGACCTGCTCGAGGCGGATCAGGGCATCGCTCATGCCTTGCCCCGGCAGTTGCCGCACAGGCCGACCACTTCGACGGTTTGCGTCTCGACCGCAAAGCCCACGGCATTGGCGCTGCTGACGATGGCGTCGCTGATGCTGTTCTGCTCCAGCTCGATGGCGACATGACATTCGCGGCAGATCAGGAACTGCCCCTGGTGCGCGTGCTCGGGGTGGCTGCAGCCAATAAAGGCATTGAGCGAGGCGATGCGGTGCACCAGGCCATTTTCCAGAAGGAAGTCCAGGGCACGATAGACGGTCGGTGGCGCGGCGCGGCGGCCGTCCTGCTCGCTGAGCACGGCGAGGATATCGTAGGCGCCCAGCGGCTTGTGGCTCTGCCACACCAGCTCCAGCACGCGGCGGCGCAGGGCGGTCAGGCGCAGGCCCTGACGGTTGCACAGCGCGTCGGCCTCGGCCAGCGCACTGTGGACGCAATGGGAGTGATCGTGGGGACGGTGGGCCAGCGGCGTGATGGACATGGGCAGCGACGGTTCAGGATGGAGACGTTATTATGTTACCTGTTTCTGACGACCCGAGTATCCACCGTGTCCCGAATCCTTGCCCTCTTTGTCGCTTTCATCGCTTTTTCGGCGCACGCCGACGTACGCGTGCTGACCAGCATCAAGCCCCTGCAACAGATCGCCGCCGCCGTTCAGGACGGTGTCGGCAGCCCCGATGTGCTCCTGCCGCCGGGCGCCTCCCCGCACAACTACGCACTGCGCCCCTCCGACGTGCGCAAGGTCGCCGATGCCGACCTGCTGTATTGGATCGGCCCGGACATGGAAGGTTTCCTGCCCCGCGTGCTGAAGAGCCGCGCCAAGCCGACCGTGGCCGTGCAGTCGCTGTCGGGCATGCAGTTGCGTCATTTCGGCGAGGACAGCCACTCCCATGACGAGGAAGACCACGACGATCATGACCACGACCACCGCCCGGGCAGCCTCGATGCACACCTGTGGCTGTCGTCGCTGAATGCCCGGGTGATCGCGACGAAGATGGCCGGCGACCTGGCAGCGGCCGACCCGGCCAATGCCCCGCGCTACCAGGCCAACCTCAAGCAGTTCGTCGAGCGCCTGGATGCCCTGGATGCGCGCATCAAGCAGCGTGTGGCGGGGATCGCCGGCAAGCCTTACTTCGTGTTTCACGAGGCGTTCGACTACTTCGAGGCCGCCTATGGCCTGAAGCACACTGGCGTGTTCAGCGTGGCGTCTGAGGTGCAGCCGGGCGCGCAGCACGTCGCCGCCATGCGCAAGCGCTTGCAGGCGGTGGGCAAGACCTGCGTGTTCAGCGAGCCGCCGCTGAGGCCGCGCCTGGCCGAGACGCTGACGGCCGGGTTGCCGGTGCGGTTGGCCGAACTGGATGCGCTGGGTGGCACCGACAAGGTGGATGGCAAGGGCTATGAGCGCTTGCTGGAGAAGCTCGGCGGGGATTTGGTCGGCTGCCTGGAACAGCTCTGAGGCTGTAGGCGGACCAGGTGGGAGTGGGCTTGCCCCGCGATAGCGTTGGCAGGCCCGGCGCTATCGCGGGGCAAGCCCGCTCCCAAAAATGCCGCTATTGCCTATCAGAGCGCGAACGGCAGCTTCAGCGCAACCTGCTGGCGTTGCGCCAGGCGCACCTCGAACTCGCTAGGGTCATGGATCATCACGTCCATCCCGGCGAACGCCTGCGCCGCGATCAGGCGCGACAGCCAGAAGCGCACGCACGCCACCCGCAGCATCACCGGCCACAGCTCCGCCTCAGCGGCGGTGAACGGCCGCAGTGCCGCGTAGGCGCCCAGCAATGCCTGGGCGCGTGGCAGGCTGATACCACTCTGCTCGTCCAGGCACCAGTCGTTCACGGTGATGGCGATGTCGTACAGCATCGGCCCGGAGCAAGCATTGTAGAAGTCGATCAGCCCGGTCAGGTGGGTGCCTTCGAACATCACGTTGTCACGGAACAGGTCGGCGTGCAGGTTGGCCTTGGGCAGGGCGAGGATCTGCGCCTTGTGCGCGGTGATTTCCGCCAGCGCCGGTTGCAACAGCCCGGCTTGCTCCCGGTTCAGGCTCGGCAGCAGCTCGGCGCCCGATTCCAGCATCCAGTCCAGGCCACGGTCGGTGCGGCGCTCGATGATGCGCTCGCGGGTGGCCAGGTGAATGTGCGCCAGCAGCTCGCCGACCTGGGCGCAATGCTGGTTGTTCGGCAGCTTGACGTGCTTGCCCGACAGTCGCGGCTGCAGCAGCGCAGGCTTGCCGCACAGTTCGCGCAGGCCATGCCCTTCGCGGTCGCGCAGGGCGTAGGGCACGGGCATGTCGGCATCGTGCAGCACGTCGAGCAGTTCGATGAAGAACGGCATGTCTTCAGCCGGCCCACGCTCGATCAGTGTGAGGACGAACTCCCCTTTTTCCAGGCTGACGAAGAAATTGCTGTTCTCGGTACCGGCGGCGATGCCCTGGAAGTCGAGCAGGCGGCCCAGCTCGTATGGCGCCAGAAAGGTTTCCAGCTCAGGCCGGGACACAGGGGTGAAGACTGACATGTTGAAGAATTGCCCATGCGGGCACTTCCGCCCGGAAGTGCCTGGTTGATAAGAACGATACGCGTTACTAGCTTACCACTCGAAGATCTTCCAGGACGGAATCAGCATGTCCGGCTGGTCGGAACGAATGAAATTGCCTTCGGAGCCATCGGCGCGTACCAGGAAATAAGGCTTGCCGTTCTTCGGCGTGACCTTGATCGCATACAGGAAACCGTTTTGCCGGTACTCCTGGATGGTTTTATCGCCTTCCGTGCGAATGGTTACATCGGGATCGGCCGATGGGGCTTCGTCCGCCGCCTGGGTGACGACTGGCATGGTGGCCAGCAGACCGAGCAGTAACAGGCGATTGAGTGTGCGCATGATAACCTAGTCCTTTTGTCGTCATTGATCCGGCTATTCTAGCGCCGGACCCGTCGAAAAGGTTGATTCTCCTCATGAGCCAAGCGCCCCTCGTCCTGGTGGACGGTTCGTCCTACCTCTACCGCGCCTTCCACGCGCTGCCGCCGCTGACCACCTCCAAAGGCATGCCCACCGGCGCGGTCAAGGGCGTGCTGAACATGCTCAAGAGCCTGCGCAAGCAGTACCCGGACAGCCTGTTCGCAGTGGTCTTCGATGCCAAGGGCGGGACCTTCCGCGACGCCATGTTCGCTGAGTACAAGGCCAACCGCCCGAGCATGCCCGACGACCTGCGGGTGCAGGTCGAACCGCTGCACGCCAGCGTCCGCGCCCTGGGCTACCCGCTGCTGTGTGTCGAAGGCGTGGAGGCCGACGACGTGATCGGCACTCTGGCGCGCAGCAGCGCCGCCGCCGGCCGCCCGGTGATCATCTCGACCGGCGACAAGGACATGGCCCAGCTGGTGGACGGCCACGTTACCCTCGTCAATACCATGACCGGAAGCGTGCTCGATGTCGCCGGTGTGCACGAGAAGTTCGGCGTAGGCCCCGAACACATCATCGATTTTCTCGCCCTGATGGGCGACAAGGTCGACAACATTCCCGGCGTGCCGGGCGTGGGCGAAAAGACCGCGGTGGGCCTGCTGACCGGTATCGGTGGCGGCCTGAGCGATGTGTACCAGAACCTGGACAAGGTGCCGGGCCTGGCCATTCGAGGCGCCAAGACCCTCGCCGCCAAACTCGAGGAGCACCGCGACGCGGCCTTCCTCTCCTACGAGCTGGCCACCATCAAGTGCGATGTGGAGCTGGATGTCGAGGTGGACGCCCTGGTCTGCGGCGAACCCGACCGTGAAGCGCTGCTGGCGCTGTACACTGAGATGGAGTTCAAGAGCTGGGTTGCCGAAGTTCAGCGCAGCGCGCCCCAGGCCGTTGATGGCGCCGCTGCCGCCGAGGCTCCTGTGGCCGAGAAGGTCGAGCCGAAGTACGAAACCATCCTCGACCAGGCTCGCTTCGACGCCTGGCTGGAAAAGCTGCGTCAGGCGCCGCTGTTCGCCTTCGATACGGAAACCACTGGCCTGGATGCCCAGCAGGCGCAGATCGTCGGCCTGTCGTTCGCCGTCGAGCCCCATGAAGCCGCCTATGTGCCGCTGACCCACGACTACGAAGGCGCTCCGGCCCAGCTGGACCGCGAGCGCGTGCTGCTGGCGCTCAAGCCACTGCTGGAGGACCCGGCCAAGGGCAAGATCGGCCAGAACGCCAAGTACGACATCAACATCCTGGCCAACGGCAGCCCGGCCATCCACATGCGCGGCGTGGCCTACGACACCATGCTCGAGTCCTACGTGCTCGACTCCACCGCCACCCGTCACGACATGGACAGCTTGGCGCAGAAGTACCTGGACCACACCACCATCGCCTTCGAAGATATCGCCGGCAAGGGCGCCAAGCAGCTGACCTTCAACCAGATCCCGCTGGACAAGGCCGGCCCCTACGCTGCCGAAGACGCCGATATCACCCTGCGCCTGCACCATGCGCTGCAGGCACGGCTGGCCCAGACGCCCAGCGTGCTGCCGGTGCTGATGGATATCGAGATGCCGCTGGTGCCGGTGCTGGCGAAGATCGAGCGCCAGGGCGCGCTGGTCGATGCCGGGCTGCTCGGCGTGCAGAGCGGTGAGCTGGGAGCGAAGCTGGTCGAGCTGGAGCGTGAGGCATATGTGCTGGCCGGCGAGGAGTTCAACCTGGGCTCGCCCAAGCAGCTGGGCGCGATCCTCTACGACAAGCTGGGCATGCCGGTTTTGAGCAAGACCGCCAAGGGCCAGCCGTCCACCGCCGAGGCGGTCCTGGATGACCTGGCCGAGCAGGGCTACCCGCTGCCCAAGGTGCTGATGCAGTACCGCAGCCTGAGCAAGCTCAAAAGCACCTACACCGACAAGCTGCCGGGGCAGATCAACCCGCGTACCGGACGCATCCATACCTCGTATCAGCAGGCTGTGGCTGCCACCGGTCGCCTGTCGTCCAGCGACCCCAACCTGCAGAACATCCCGATCCGCACCGCCGAGGGCCGGCGCATTCGCCAGGCTTTCGTGGCCAGCCCCGGCTACAAACTGCTGGCGGCGGACTATTCGCAGATCGAGCTGCGCATCATGGCCCATCTGGCCAAGGACGAAGGGCTGCTGCACGCCTTCCGCAACGACCTTGACGTGCACCGCGCCACCGCCGCGGAAGTGTTCGGTGTCGCCCTCGAGAACGTCACCACCGACCAGCGTCGCAGCGCCAAGGCGATTAACTTCGGCCTGATCTATGGCATGAGTGCATTCGGCCTGGCCAAGCAGATCGGCGTCGATCGCAAGCAGTCCCAGGACTACATCGACCGCTATTTCGCCCGTTACCCAGGTGTGCTGGCCTATATGGAGCGCACCCGCGCCCAGGCCGCTGAAAAGGGCTTTGTCGAAACCCTGTTCGGACGTCGCCTGTACCTGCCGGACATCAACGCCAAGAACCCGGCCTTGCGCAAAGGCGCCGAGCGCACCGCGATCAACGCGCCGATGCAGGGCACCGCGGCGGACATCATCAAGCGCGCCATGGTGGCGGTGGACAACTGGCTGACCGAGAGCGGGCTGGATGCGCGGGTGATCCTGCAGGTGCACGACGAACTGGTGCTCGAGGTGCGTGAAGACCTGGTAGAACAGGTGAAAGCCGAGATTCGGGTCCACATGAGCGGCGCGGCGCAACTGGATGTACCGTTGCTGGTGGAAGCGGGCGTTGGCTCGAATTGGGACGAAGCTCACTAAACGCCGCGTGAAAGCTGTGTAGGATCTGCGGCGTGGTGTCGCGGATCCGGTGCAGGCCTCGGGCCTTAGATCGAGAGTTTCATGAAACTATCGCAAATAGTTTCCAGGGGCTCGGAACTAAACCGGTGAACCGCCACTCAGAGGTACTGAATGGCTGGTGAAGCCTTTCGATGCTCCTATGTTGTGTTAAGTGTTGGCAGATATCTGGACCCCGCCCTAGCGGTCCGGACTTGGACCCCGAACTTCCCCCTCCCCATATGAAGTCCGGGGTTTTTTTTGCCCGGAATTCGGCGTCATGTCTGCCTGGGCTCGTGGGGGCGGGCTTGCCCCGCGACAGGGCCATCGCGGGGCAAGCCCGCTACCACGAAAGCCTCACTCGAGCTCAGACAGCCGGCTTGTCTTCCAGCTCCATCCAGTCCGCCAGCACGCGATAGGCCTCTTCCAGGCCCAGGCGCTTGGGCGCCGAAAACAGCTGGATGGTCGCGGTATCGCCCCAGCCCTTGCGAATTTCCGACTGCACCTTGAGCAAGGTGTTCTTGCCCGCGCCGTGGGTCAGCTTGTCGGCCTTGGTCAGCAGGATGTGCATCGGCATGCCGCTGGCCTTGGCCCAGTCGAGCATCATCTTGTCGAAGTCGGTCATCGGATGGCGGGTGTCCATCATCAGGATGATCCCGCGCAGGCACTCGCGGCTGCCCAGGTAGGCTTCCAGGTGTTTCTGCCAGTGCTGCTTGAGCGGAATCGGCACTTTTGCATAACCGTAGCCCGGCAGGTCGACCAAACGCCGTTCATCGTCCAGACTGAAGAAATTCAGCAGCTGGGTGCGGCCGGGGGTCTTCGAGGTACGCGCCAGGCTGGCGTGGGTCAGGGTGTTGAGGGCGCTGGATTTACCGGCGTTGGAACGGCCGGCGAAAGCCACCTCGTAACCCTGGTCTTCGGGGCATTGTTCGACCTTGGCGGCGCTGAGGGCGAATTTGGCTTTCTGGCAGAGGCCGAGGATGGGGTTCTTGACTTGCATGGGATTTCCGATGTGGGTGTTGCCCAGCGCTGGAGGCGTAGGACCAGGCCTGGCAAGCGGTGTCGTTTCCGTTTGGCTGGCAGAAGTATATAATGCCCCAGTTTTTGTGTGCTCATTCGCCCAGCGAAGGCAATTGAGCATGGGGTGTCGAACAATAGCTCGCGCAACAGAACGCAGCGCGGCCCCCAACCCTGTCAGGTCGTTTCGCATGGCGAAATGGCTGCTTGCTGTCGGTATGTTCCTGCCGTTTTTCAGCGCACAGGCTACACAGGATCCCGAGGCGTTGTACAACCGCACGTGCGCGGCCTGTCACGCCGGACAACTGCCCCAGGCACCCAGAAGCGGTGACCGGGCGGCCTGGGAGCCAAGGCTGGCGCAAGGCATGGCGCAACTGGTGGTGCATGTTACACAGGGTTTCAAGGCTATGCCGCCGCGTGGATTGTGCATGGACTGCAGTGCCGAGGACTACCGTTTGGTCATCCTTTGGATGAGCGGCAGTCCCGATACATAACATTTCACCCTTAGCCGTGTTGGATTAGCTGATGAACAAACTAGTCGTGAGTCTGCTGTTGACCATGGGGGTCGCAGGTGCGGCAACTGCTGCGGGACCCATCAAAGGCGATGCCGCCGCCGGCCAGGCCAAGACAGCTGTCTGTGGGGCCTGTCACAACCCGGACGGCAACAGCCTGGCACCGAATTTCCCGAAGCTCGCCGGCCAAGGTGAGCCCTACCTGAACAAGCAGTTGCACGACATCAAGGACGGCAAGCGTACCGTGCTTGAGATGACCGGCATGCTGGCCAATTTCAACGACCAGGACCTGGCCGACATCGCCGCTTATTTCGCCAGCCAGAAAGGCAGCGTGGGTGCTGCCGATCCGAAGCTCGTCGAGCGTGGCCGTGCCTTGTTCAACGGCGGCAACCTGGAGAAAGGCATGCCGGCCTGTACCGGTTGCCACTCCCCCAACGGCGCAGGCATCGCCCTGGCGAAGTTCCCGCACCTCAGTGGCCAGCACGCGCAGTACGTCAGCAAGCAGCTGACCGACTTCCGCGAAGGCAACCGCACCAACGACGGCGACGCCATGACCATGCGCACCATCGCCGGCAAGCTCAGCAACAAGGACATCGAAGCGCTGTCCAGCTACATCCAGGGCCTGCACTGAAATACGCGTTAACACTCGGTTAATGCTTCAGCGCTAAAGATGAAAAGGGCAGCCCGCGCTGCCCTTTTTTCTGTCCGTAGCCGTTACACTACAGAACTCGAGCCCTTCCCGACCTGTCCTACACAGGTCGCGTCGAGGCGACCAAAGACTGCTCAGGAGTAAAGCATGCGTAAACTGATTCTCAGCGCTGCGCTGGTCGCCGCCAGCGTATTCGGTATGGCCGCCGTCCAGGCTGCGGAGCCTGTGGCCGGCAAGGAATATATCGAGCTGAGCAACCCCGTGCCGGTGTCGGTGCCAGGCAAGATCGAGGTCGTCGAGCTGTTCTGGTATGGCTGCCCGCACTGCTACCACTTCGAACCGACCATTAACCCTTGGGTCGACAAGCTGCCCAAGGATGTCAATTTCAAGCGTGTGCCGGCCATGTTCGGTGGTCCCTGGGATGCCCACGGCCAGATGTTCCTCACCCTCGAAGCCATGGGTGTTGAGCACAATGTCCACAACGCGGTGTTCGACGCCATCCAGAACAAGCGCATGCGCCTGACCAAGCCTGAAGAAATGGCCGAGTTCCTGGCCACCCAGGGCGTGGACAAGGACAAGTTCCTCGCCACCTTCAACTCCTTCGCCATCAAGGGTCAGGTCAATCAGGCCAAAGAGCTGGCCAAGAAGTACGAAATCACCGGCGTACCGAGCCTGGTGGTCAACGGCAAGTACCGCTTCGACCTGGGTACCGCCGGTGGTCCGGAAGGCGTGCTGAACGTCGCCGACCAGCTGATCGCCAAGGAGCGCGCCGCTAAGTAAGCGGCGAATGCCATGGGCCGCTTTCGCTCAACCCGAAGCGTCGGCCTGCACCAGCCGCAGGTCAACGAACATCACCTGCAGGCCAGCGGCCTGCCGGCCGATGGTCGCCTGCGGCTGCTCAGTTTCAATATCCAGGTCGGTATCAGTACCGAGCGCTATCGCCACTACGTGACCCGCAGTTGGCAGCACTTGCTGCCGCACAACGGGCGAGCCGGCAACCTGCAGAAGATCGGCGACCTGCTCAACGACTTCGACCTGGTGGCCTTGCAGGAAGCCGACGGCGGCAGCCTGCGCTCCGGCTTCGTCAACCAGGTGGAGCACCTTGCCCAGCTGGGGGCCTTCCCCTACTGGTACCAGCAGCTCAATCGCAACCTGGGGCGTTTTGCCCAGCACAGCAACGGTGTGCTCAGCCGCCTCAAACCCCAGCACCTGGAAGACCATCCCCTGCCCGGCCCCTCTGGGCGAGGGGCGATCCTCGTGCGTTTCGGCGAAGGTGCCGACGCTTTGATCGTGGTGATGATGCACCTGGCGCTCGGCTCCAAGACGCGCGCACGGCAGCTGGCCTATATCCGCGAGCTGATCGGTGGCTATCGCCACCAGATCCTCATGGGTGACATGAACACCCACGCCAACGACCTGCTTGACCATTCGCCCTTGCGGGATCTCGGGCTTGTCGCGCCCCAGGTCGAGGCCACTTTTCCCAGCTGGCGTCCCCAGCGCTGCCTTGACCACATCCTGCTCAGCCCGAGCCTGACACTGGAGCGTGTCGAGGTATTGGCACAGCCAATTTCCGATCACCTTCCCGTCGCCGTCGAGATCCGATTGCCTGATGCCCTGACTGTGGATACGCTGCCGGTCCTGAGTTAGTCCTGCCTGGGCGAATCCTGCACTCAAGTGTTGGGCTTTTCCGCCGAAATCCAGTGATTGCAGGACTAGATGCCACTACCCGTTGCGGATCCAGGCATGACCGAAGAAGCCGAGCGCTGGAAAGAAAAATACCTCAAGAGCATCGAGCAGCAGGAAAAGCTCGAGCGGCGCTGGGAAGCCCGCCTCGACCTGCTGCGTCGTGGCCTGGTGCGCAGCACCCTGGCGGCGGAAGGTAGCGACAAGATCGTGGACCAGTGCATGAAGGAAATGCGCGAGGTCATCCGCAGCGACAATATGGACGCCGGCCTCGCCGGGCTGATTCCGCGCCTGGAAAAAGCCGTGCTCGATTCCGAGCAGCGCCGCGAAACTCGCATGAACCAGGTTAGCGAGGCGCTGACCGCGCTGGTTACCCAGTTGCAGACCTTGCCCCTGCCGGGCGATGTGGCACGTCCTTTGAAAAAGCTGGCGAAGAAGCTCGACGGTGGCGTCAGCCAGTCCCGCGAGCTACCACCCTTGCTGGGCGAGCTCAGTGGTTTGCAGGGGCGCGCCCTGGATGCTATGCAAAAGCCCGATGATGAAGCTCGCCCCGGGTTCCTGCAGCGCCTGTTTGGTGGCCGTGACGAGCCCCAAGGGGAATTGGCGACCGCACCTGTTGCCATCGAGGCGACGTCGCCCGCACCCCAGCCAGCCGCTGCAGCCCCGGTCATCGCACCTGAGCCACAGCCCAGGGATGCCGACGAACTGCACGCCCTGGCACCTGCCCCTCAGGCCTTGCCCGAAGCGGCACAGGCAGTGGATGAAACGGTGCCCGTCGAGCTGCCTGAAGCGGAAATCGAATTACCCGGCCCGGCGCTGGTTGAAACCACGCCGTTGGTCGTTGCCGATCCGCGTCCCGAAGCCGAGCCATCGGTGGCCGCGGTTGCCGAACCTGTACCCGAGCCTTTGACTGTCATCGAGTCGGAGCAAGCCGCAACGGATGAGCCGGACACAGTGGCGGAGCTGGTCACCGTCGATGATGGCCCCTATGCCCTGCCCGATGCGGTCGAGCCGCCCTACAGCCAGGTTGCCGCCCATATCGAGCAGACGCTGATCGGCCTGCTCGACGACCTGAGCCTGCCCGAGCGCCACAAGGCCCAGGCCCTGGAGATGCGCGAGCGGGTTTCGCGGGGGCTGAACTGGTACGAGCTGATCCCGGTACTGGATGACCTGGCCGTGCTCATGCTGGCAATCACCGACAGCGGCCAGCATGAGTTTGAGGCTTACCTGCAGCAGCTCAACGAGCGCCTGGAAACCTTCCAGAGCCACCTGCACGAAGCCAGCACCGGCCATGCCGACAACAGCTCCGCCGCCCGAGAGCTCGACAGCCAGCTGCGCGAGCAGGTCGATGGCCTGCAGAGCAGTGTACAGGGCGCTGCCGATGTCGACAGCCTCAAGCATATCCTGGAGAACCGCCTCGAAGGCCTGCTGGTGACCATGGATGATCACCAGCACGAGCGCGACCGCCGTGAGCATGAGCTGGCCAGCCGCCTGCAAGGCCTGGCCGAGCGCGTGGCGAGCATGGAGCAGGAGGCCCTGGGCTATCGCGAGCATCTCGAGGAGCAACGCCAGAAGGCCATGATCGATCCGCTCACCGGCCTGCCTAACCGGGCGGCCTGGAGCGAACAGGTCGAGCGCGAGGTGCTCGACTGGCAGGAAAACGGCGGCCACCTGGCGATGGCTATCCTCGACCTCGATCACTTCAAGCGCATCAATGATGGCTATGGCCACCTGGCGGGCGACAAAGTGCTGAAGATCGTCGCCGACCAACTGCGTAAGCGTATGCGTGGCCGCGACTTCATTGCCCGCTTCGGCGGTGAGGAATTCGTCCTGCTGTTGCCGCAAACCTCACCACCCGCTGCGCTGCAGGTTGCCGAAGCACTGCGTGCGGCAATCGAAGCCTGCCCGTTCCACTTCAAGGGCGAGCGGGTGGTGATCACTACCTCCATTGGTTTCAGCGCCTTCCGCCCCGGCGAGCGCGGCGACCAGGTGCTAAAGCGCGCGGACGAAGCCTTGTACCGGGCCAAGGACAAAGGGCGCAATCGCATTGAGCAGGCATAAATATATGCCGCATGACGGCCCCTGGTCTGACTAACACTGCTGGTCGAGGGCCTGGCATGCCAGTCCTGCGCCCTCGACCTAATTCAGTCTGGCAGTGGAGCAGTTATGACCGTCAATCGCTTATTCCTAGTGCTGATGTTGGCATTCGGGATTCAGGGCGCGGCGTACGCCAATCAGGCCATTTTTACCGCACACATCAGTGATGACGGCACGATCCTGAACCAATCCCCCCAATGGATCACACAAGTCGAGCGGCGGGTTCAGACCGATTACCTGACCGAGTACACCATAAGCCTCAAGAAGAAGGTGACCCAAGGTGACCCTGGTTATTGCGCCATGTCGCCCATTGATAACAGTCAATATGAACGCGTTATCTATGGTCAAGGTAAGGTGATTGGCAAGCCACGGGCAGACAAGGTGATCGTGGCCACCCAACTGGTCGACGTTAACGGGCCATCCGGTGATAACTCGCTGGCGTTCCAGTTGCTGTGCGTGCGCTGAACGCCACTGAGTCATCAGGAGCACGTTATACTGTAGCGCTGTTGTCACCTACTCAATGACGTGCTCTCCGCAATGAAAAGACTTTTCACCGCCCTGCTCCTGTTGGCCCTGGCAGGCTGTTCCAGTGGCCTGCGTATCGACCGCAACCACCCCTCGGCCAATCAGGACAGCCGCATCCAGTTCGTCGTCGTGCACTACACCAACGCGTCGCTGGAGCGCTCCCTCGCCCTGCTGACCCACGGCGAGGTCAGCAGCCATTACCTTATCGGCGACGGCCCGGCCACTGTCTACCAGCTGGTGGACGAGAACCGCCGCGCCTGGCACGCCGGGGATAGCCAGTGGCAGGGGCGCACCTGGCTCAATTCCAGCTCCATCGGTATCGAGATCGTCAACGAGGGCTACACGGACACGCCGACCGGGCGTGTCTGGCACCCTTACAGCGAAGCCCAGGTGCAAGCGCTGATCGCCCTGCTCCAGGATATCGTCAAGCGCAACAATATCGACCCGCGCCACATCATCGGCCATAGCGACATCGCCCCGCTGCGCAAGCTCGATCCGGGCCCGCTGTTCCCCTGGAAGCGTCTGGCCGAGGCCGGCCTGGGGGTCTGGCCGGACGCGCCTTCTGTAGCGCGGCAGCAGGCCTATTTCGAGGTCAATCCGCCGACCATCAGCTGGTATCAGCAACAACTGGCGCGTTTTGGCTATGCCATCGACCAGACCGGTGAACTGGACGTCGCCACCCGGCATGTGATCGCGGCCTTCCAGATGCGTTTCCGCCCGCGGCTATTCGATGGCACGCCGGATGCGCAGACCGCCGCGATGTTGCAGGTGCTTAACCGCAAGCGCTGACCCGAACTTTTCGGATGCTTGGCGCGCAAGCGGGCCAATTCACATGCCCAGCGGCTGCGCCAAGCTTTGATTCAGTTGCTATACCTTTGGTATTCAACTGGATGCCACGCATGCTTGCCCTTTTCACTTCGGTGCGTCAATTTTTCCACCGTCCCTGGCTGTTGGCCGCGCTCGCGGCGCTTGCCAGCGCCGGGCTCTTGCTTGCGATCAGCGTCAACGTTGCCCTGCAACAGATGAAACAAAGTGAAAGCGCGCAGATGAATGCCCAGGGCGAGCGTTTCCTCGAGCGCCTGGAGCAGGTGTTCGGCCAATTGCGCGAGGCTGTGGACCAGCTTCAGGCGCAGCCCCTGCGCGGCTGTGATGCGCTGATGCTGACGCAACTGCAACAGGTGGCGCTGAAGTCGCGGTTCATCTATGAAGCGTCCTATGTGGAGGGTACGCGGGCCTGTTCCAACCGCGGCGACGAGCGGATCATCGAGCCCTTGCGCAGCCCGGACATCCAAGGGCCGACCTACAGCTACTGGCTCAATACCACTACTGAACCCAACGAGAATCTCGCGGCCCTGATGTTGGGCCGTGGCCGCTTCGTCGTCTCCACCTCCCGTGGCCACCTCACCGACGTCGTCGACCTGCCGCCCGGTGGCAGCCTGCTGGTAGTGCTGGATCGGGGTACCCGGGCCATCCCCGTGCTGGGCCCGACGCAACCCTGGCCACCGACCAGCGAATGGCCGCCCGCGCAGGGCAAGTCGTTGATCGAGCTGCCCGACCGCCTGGTCTACCGCATGTCCACCAAATCCCCGGACTACCAGTTGGTGCTGATCGCGCCGAGGGCAAGCCTGCCATTGAAGCTCAATGGCCTGCTCTGGTTGCTGTTCCCTGGAAGCCTGGTATTGGCCGGCTGCATCGGTTGGCTGGTGCTGCAACTGATCCTGCAACGCCGCTCGATGAGTTCGGAGCTGCAGCATGCGCTGCGCCGTGGCGAGCTACAGGTGCTGTACCAGCCGATCTTCGAACTGGACAGCCGCCGCTGTGTCGGTGCCGAGGCCCTGGTGCGCTGGCGCCGCCCGGACGGCAGCCTGACCAGTCCGGAGCTGTTCATCCCCCTGGCGGAGAACACCGGCCAGATTCGACAGATCACCGACTTTGTTTTGCAAAGGGTGCTCGAACAGCTGGGGCAGTTGCTGCGGGCCAACCGCCAGCTCTATATCTCGGTCAACCTGGCGGCCTGCGACGTCATGGCACCGCGTATAGGCCGGGTGGCGGCGCGGTTGCTGGCGCACCATCGCGTCGCCCCCAGCCAGATCGCTTTCGAGGTGACCGAGCGTGGCCTGATCGATGTGGTGGTGGCGCGGGACAACCTGCAGGCCCTGCGCGCCGTCGGGCACCAGGTGCTGATCGATGACTTCGGTACTGGCTATTGCAGCCTCGCCTACCTGCAGACCCTGCCGGTGGACTGCCTGAAGATCGACAAGTCGTTCATCGATGCCCTGGGCCATGACGCCGCCAGCAGTGGCGTGGCGCCGCACATCATCCGCATGGCCCACGACCTGCACCTGCGGGTGATCGCCGAAGGCATCGAGTGCGAGGACCAGGCGGTGCTGCTCAACAGCGAGGGGGTCAACTACGGGCAGGGCTGGCTGTTCGCCCATCCGCTGAATGCCCGTCAGTTTGCCGAGCTGATTACCCGCGGGCGGCGGGTGGCGGGGCGGCGGATCGATGATGAGCCTTGAGGCTGGGCGCCCTGGAGGGACAGGTCATACCGGCAGTGCCATGTAGAACTGCGTCCCCTGCCCCGGCCGTGAGAACACGCCCATCCGCCCGCCATGCAACTGCACGATTTCCTTGCACAGCGCCAGACCCAGCCCGGCCCCGCCCTTCTTGCGCCCGACCTGCACGAAAGGCTCGAAGATCCGCCCCTGCTGGCCATAGGCGATGCCCTCACCGTTGTCTTCGACGCTTATGATCACTCGCTCGGCATGCCGCCTTGCATGCAGGCGGATACGCCCGCCGGAGCCGGTGTGGCGAATGGCGTTGTGCAGCAGGTTGTCCAGCACGCGGTCGAGCTGGGCGACATCGGCCTGGATGCGTGGCAGCGGTGGCTCCAGCTCGCGGATGATCTCGATCTGCTTGTCAGAGGCTTGTTCGACGAAACGCGCCTGGGCGCGCTCGAACAGTTCCTCCAATGAACAGGGGGCCAGCTCCAGCTTCTGCAAGCCGCTTTGATAGCGGGAAAAGTTGAGCAGGTCGTTGATCAATTGGGTGAGGCGCTGCATTTCCTCGGCAATGGTTTCGAGCAGATCGTTCTCCCGCGCTTCGGGCGGGAAGCTGACACGTTCGCGCAACAGCCCGAACGCCATGTGCATGCCCGTGACGGGAGTGCGCAGCTCGTGGGAAGCACGCAGTACGAACTCGCTGCGTACCCGTTCGAAGGCGCGTTGTTCGGTGACATCGTGCAACACCATCACCGCGCCTAGAATAGGTCCTTCGGGGTGGCTGACCGGCGTCAGGCTATAGGTCAGCAGCCTGGTCTCTTCATCCACCTCAAGGCTCAGGTCTTCCGGCAGTCGGTCCAGGCTGCCACCGCGCAGCACCTGGCGCAGTTGTTGTTCCAGCTCGGGGCGTTGCAGGGCTTCGGCCAGGCTTACGCCCAGGCGGCTCGGGTCCCAGCCGAGCTGGCGCTGGGCCACCGGGTTGAGGTGCTCCAGGCGTCCTTGGCGGTCGATGATCAGTAGGCCGTCGTCGATGCTGTCCAGTACCGCTTGCAGGCGCTGCTGGCCAGCCTGCAGCTCATCGACATTGGTGGCCTGGTGCTTGCGCAGGGCGTCGGCCATCAGGCCGAAGCGGCGGGTCAGCAGGTTGAGCTCGGTGGCCTGCGTCACGGGCAGGGTGACGTCGAAGTTGCCCTGGCCGACCTGGTCGGCGGCCTTGGCCAGCGCCTCGATCGGCTGGCCAAAGCGGCGCGCGATGTTGTGCGCGGTGATGAAGCCGAGGACCAGTACGACAAGGCCCATCAGGCCGAGCAGGCCACTGATGAGCAATGCGTGGTCGCGTGATGCCGCCTCGCTGCGGGTAATGTGCTCCAGGGCCTGGCGGTGCGAGTCGAGCAAGTCGGTGCGCACCTGGTTGAAGGCGGCGCCGAGGGGCTGGTCCACACCCATGCTGCGAGCGGGCGCCGGACTCTGCCGATAGGCCTGGACGAACGCCTGGTAGTTGCTGGCGGCCTTGCTGAAACCGGTACGCTCGCCGCCTTGTTCCAGCCCCTGCTTGAGCAGTGTCTGGAACTGATCCTGCAGGGTGACGAGGGTGCTTGGGGCGGTGTCCTCGTCGAGGATGAGGTTGAGCTGCTCGCCCAGGTTCTGGCGCAGCTTCAGGGCCAGCTCCAGGGTCTGGGTGGTGTCCTGCACCACGCGCTGCTGCAGCGCTGCCATCTGCAGCACACTGAACAACCCCAGCAGTAAGCCCAGCAGGGCCACGGTGACCAGCGCCGAGATGCTCAGGAACAGCCGCGTGCGCAGCTTCATCGGCCATTTCATAGGTTGTACTGCTTGCGCTTGCGGTACAGGGTGGAGGCGTCGATACCCAGGGTCTTGGCGGCCTGGTCGAGGGTGTCGCTGGTGGCCAGCACCGCGCCGATATGGGCGCGTTCCAGCTCGTCCAGGCTCAACGCCGCACCGACCCGCGGCGCGTTGCCGGCGGGTTGCTCAGCCATGCCCAGGTGGCTGATCTCCACACGTTCCTGTGGGCAGATGATGCTGGCGCGCTCGATCACGTTGCGCAGTTCGCGGATGTTGCCCGGCCAGCGGTAGTTGAGCAGGGCGGCGCGCGCTTCGTCGCTGAAGCCACGGGCCGGGCGGGAATACTCCTTGACGAAGCGCGCCAGGAAACGGTCGGCCAGGGTCAGGATGTCTTCACTGCGCTCGCGCAGGGGAGGCAGGTGCAAGGTGATCACGTTCAACCGGTACAACAAGTCCTCGCGGAAACGGTTCTCGCGCACCATCTCGTCGAGGTTGAGGTTGGTGGCCGCGAGGATCCGCACATCTGCCCGTCGCGTGACCGGGTCACCGACCCGCTCGTATTCTTTGTCCTGAATAAAGCGCAGCAACTTTGGTTGCAATGTGAGGGGAAAATCTCCGATCTCGTCAAGGAACAGTGTGCCGCCATCGGCCTGGCTGACCCGCCCCAGGGTACTTTCGCTGGCGCCGGTGAAGGCGCCACGGGTGTGTCCGAACAGCTCGCTTTCCATCAGCTCGGCGTTCAACGACGGGCAGTTGATGGTCACGCAGGCCTTGCGTGCGCGCTTACTCCAGCCATGGATGGCGCGGGCCAGTTCGCCCTTGCCGGTACCGGACTCACCGAGGATGAGAATGTTGGCATCGGTGGTCGCCACCTGGCGGGCGGTTTCCAGCACCGCCATCATCGCGGGGCTGTGGGAGTCCAGGCCGTCCTTGGGCTTGCGTACTTCACCCTCGAGGGCCTCCAGGCGCGCCGACAGCTGGCGTACTTCCAACTGCTTGGCCGTGGCCAGGCGCAGTTGGTCGGGGCTGCAGGGCTTGACCAGATAATCGGCGGCACCGGCCTGGATGGCGTCCACCGCGGTATCGATGGCCGAGTGGGCGGTGACGATGACCACCCGCATCCATGGCGCCTGGATGCGCATTTGCGCCAATACGTCCAGGCCGTTGTCCTCGCCCAGGCGCAGGTCGAGGAAACACAGGTCGAACACCTGGCGCTGCAGCAGCGTCTCAGCCTGGGCGGCGCTGTTGGCGGTCGCCACGCTGTAGCCCTCGTCCTCGAGGCAGTAGCGGAAGGTACGCAGGATGGCGGACTCGTCGTCCACCAGCAGAATGCGGCCTTGGTTGTCCTGGGCTGATTCCATTTCCTGCGCTCCTTTGGGATTGATCTCAATTAGTGTCGGAAAAATCGGGCAAGTTGCATGGTCGATTCTGATTGATTCTGTTCCATGCATGCTAGCCGCATGCCTTCATGATGGCTAAGTGGTTGATAAATCGAAAGTTGATTGTGGGTAAACAGCTGGCATGTCGGTTGCGATAGTCCAAGGTTGAGTGATGCGAAAGGAGGTTTTGTGATGTGTATCTACCCTCGAATGGCCGTGCTAGCGGCTTGTGTGTTGTCGATCGTCGCCCAGGCCCACGCCGACCCGGTGCAGGAAGCGCGACTTGAAGGTGCCCTGCAGACGGCGCTGTCCCTTAACACCATGCTCAATGCCTTCCCTATAAAGGTAGAAGTCGATGGCCGGCGGGCTCGGCTTTCGGGCGAAGTGGAAAACCCGGTGGAACGCATGCTGGCCGAACAGGTGGCCCTGGCCACACGCGGGATCGAACAGGTGGACAACCAGTTGCGGATCGACCCGGGGCTGGTGGACAAGCCCTTGGAACTGCGTGCCTACGCCCAGCGTCTGGAGGACGCTACCCTCGGTGCGGTGGTGCGCGCACGGCTGCTGTGGAGCCGGATTACCGAGAAGGCCCCTATCGAGGTGGAAAGCCGTGAAGGCGTGGTGACCCTGCGCGGCAAGGTGGACAGCCCCGAGGCCAAGGAACTTGCCGGGGTTCTGGCGCGTACCACCGATGGGGTGCACCTGGTCAACAACCTGGTCAGCCTGGACAGCACGGCCCTGGCCAAGGCCAGGGAAAAACCTGTCGATGCCCCAACCGGTCCGCAGCCCAGCGACAGCTGGATCGTCGACAAGATACAGGCCAGCTACCGCTTCAGCCGCAACCTGGACGGGCTGAACATCAAGGTAGCCAGTGAAGACGGACTGGTCAGGTTATCGGGCGAGGTGGTCAGCAGCGAGCAGAAGGCCATTGCCGTGGACGTCGCGAGGCAGATCGTCGGGGTGCGCGGGGTAGACGTCGATCTATTGAAGATCGCCACCAAGGTAGAGGGCTGATCGTGCAAATCGCACGAGCCCTTGCAGGGGCATCGTGCAGGATACGTCCTTCCCAGTTATGTGCGTATTCAATAACTATTTGATTTAAAAGGGTTTTTTTAGAGTTTTACGGCTGGCATGCAGGCTGCACTGATCTTCCCAAGAACGGATAACAAGTACTGCAGGAGGAGCCGGCATGAATCGCCCCAACGTCAACCGCACGCAGATCGCTGTAGTACCCCTGCAGCAGCTGCTGTTCCTCGGCATGGCCCTGCTGCTGACCTTGGCGGTCGGCCTGTTCCATCACAGCTGGCAGACCGCCCGGCTGGCCGAGCAAGTGGCGGCGCAGACTGCGCTGTTGACGCAGCTGCGGGCAACGCCCCACGCCAGCACCTTGGTCAAGGCCACCCAGCCACTGCCCAGCGCCGATACTGCCCCTGCCGTTCTCGACCGCGTCGAGCCTCAGGAACGTTGGGTGTTCTGATACTTCTGACCGATTTCGTACAAGAAAAGGAGAAACATCATGCTGAGTTGGGCTATCACCTTCCTGATCATCGCCATTATTGCCGCAGTCCTGGGCTTTGGTGGTATCGCCGGTGCTGCGACTGGTATCGCGAAGATCCTGTTCATCGTCTTCCTGGTGCTGTTCGTAGCCTCCTTCTTCTTCGGCCGCGGTAGAGGTTGACGATCATGAGCAGGATGCTCCCGAAAGCCTTGGCCGTCGCACTGCTGCTAGGCAGTGGTGCGTCGGCGCTGGCCGCTAATGACGGCCAGGTCCGGGTCAACCAGTTGCTTGGCTCGGACCCCGAATACCAGAAGACCTGGCAGAACACGATAAAGAAAGAAGAGCGCTTGCCCGAATGGGTGATCAACCTCAGCGGCAGCTCGGCGCAGCAGATGTCGGCGGTGACCGAGGACGGCGACCAGTATCTGGTTGGTCCGCTCTGCGAATCCGAGGGCAATTGCACCTACAAGCGCCTGGTCGTTGCCTTCAGCTGGGACAAGGACGAAGCCTACGGCATGCTTGTGGAAGTGCCAGAGGGCTTGCCAGCGGACAAGTCGCCGACCCGCCATGCGGACTACCGCTGGTTGGGCAAGCCGGACGAAGGCATGAAAGCTTTGCTGCAGGAGCAGCTCAAGCGTGACCCGAACTGGTACTGACCAGCGGTCGCGCACTGTAACGCTATAGAAGCTGAACCTTTTTATCTTTCAGGCTTCTATGATGCGCCGCCCCGAGGAGGGACGGCGCATGACCAGGGGGCCGGGCCGTTCTGACTGTTGCAGGGTCGGAGTGGCCTAGGGGTACAGGGAGTGCCTCCATCATGGGCCGGGTCAGGAGAGGGTGGCATCGGAAGTTGCAGGTCGATCGGGTCTGCATAGCAGGACGTGACCGATCTGGCTTCCGAAGCGCCTGTAGGAATTTATCTATCCATACGAGCGACTTTTTAGTTCAGACACATTTTGTCGCTACCGTATATCGAAATTTTTTTAGTTGTCCGACAGGTCAGCCTGTGTGGCATTTCAGCCATTCGGATTGTCGAACACGCCATCAAACCCCCATCTTCCATACCTGCAAATCTGCCGAAAAATGGCGCATTGGCCTTGTTCGGAAATCCGAACGTTGAAAATCAAGGCTTTGGCGATGCTCGATTTCGGCTTCTGGTCTCATGCCGATTCGGTATGGGGTAGTCGTTTCCGGCATTAGACTGCCCCTGCCCACGTCGCAATAGTTGCCGCCTTTTTCCTTGGCCCGAGCGCCAGAAATACTCGCTCGCGGTGTCCTTACAGAGGGGCCCGGAACGGAACATGCAGCCCACCAGAAGCTTTCAAGCGCTCTGGAACGCGACTTTCCGTCAGGTGCCCGTGACCACTACAACAAAGGGTAATGACATGAAGAAGGCAAAACTGAGCCTCGCCTGGCAGATCGTCATCGGTCTGTTGCTGGGCGTTGCAGTCGGCGCGCTACTGAATCATTTCAGTGCAGAAAAGGCATGGTGGATCAGCAACGTCCTCCAGCCGGCCGGCGATATCTTCATTCGCCTGATCAAGATGATCGTCGTCCCGATCGTGATTTCGTCGCTGATCGTGGGCATCGCCGGGGTAGGCGACGCGAAGAAACTGGGCAGTATCGGCCTGAAGACCATCATCTACTTCGAGGTGGTGACCACCATCGCCATCGTCGTCGGCCTGGTCCTGGCCAACGTGTTCCACCCAGGCGCCGGCATCGACATGAGCACCCTGGGCACCGTCGACATCTCCAAGTACCAGGCCACCGCGGCCGAGGTGCAGCATGAGCACGCGTTCATCGAGACCCTGCTCAACCTGATCCCGTCGAATATCTTCGCGGCGTTGATGCGTGGCGAGATGCTGCCGATCATCTTCTTCTCGGTGATGTTCGGCATGGGCTTGTCGAGCCTGAACGCCGACCTGCGCGAGCCGCTGGTGCGTACCTTCCAGGGCGTGTCGGAGACCATGTTCAAGGTCACCCACATGATCATGAACTACGCGCCGATCGGTGTGTTCGCCCTGATCGCCGTGACTGTCGCCAACTTCGGCTTCAGCTCGCTGCTGCCGCTGGCCAAGCTGGTGCTGCTGGTGTACTTCGCCATCGCCTTCTTCGCCTTCATGGTGCTGGGCCTGGTAGCTCGCCTGTTCGGCTTCTCGGTGATCAAGATCATGCGCATCATGAAAGATGAGCTGATCCTCGCCTACTCCACCTCCAGCTCCGAGACCGTGCTGCCGCGCGTGATCGAGAAGATGGAGAAGTACGGTGCGCCGAAGTCGATCTGCTCGTTCGTGGTCCCGACCGGCTACTCGTTCAACCTCGACGGTTCGACCCTGTACCAGAGCATCGCGGCGATCTTCATCGCCCAGCTGTACGGCATCGACCTGTCCTGGAGCCAGCAGCTGCTGCTGGTGCTGACCCTGATGGTCACCTCCAAGGGTATCGCCGGCGTGCCGGGCGTATCGTTCGTGGTGCTGCTGGCCACCCTGGGCAGCGTGGGCATCCCGCTGGAAGGCCTGGCCTTCATTGCCGGTGTCGACCGAATCATGGACATGGCCCGTACCGCGCTGAACGTGGTCGGCAACGCCCTGGCCGCAGTGGTCATCGCCAAGTGGCAGGGTATGTACGACGCCGAGAAAGGCGAGGCGTACTACAAGTCGCTGGTGCTGGAAAAAGGCAAGAAAGAGGCCGTGGTGGCGGGCAAGACCGTCAACCAGTAAGCCGCTGAACTGAACGAAGAGCCCCGACAAAGTCGGGGCTTTTTGCTGTCTGAAAGTTGACCGCGGCCGTGTTACCCACACTGGCCCCATCGCCGGCAAGCCGGCTCCCATACGGGTATCGCAAATCCCTGTGGGAGCCGGCTTGCCGGCGATGGGGTGCGAAGCGCCCCCAACAGCGCGTACGTTGATTGCGCTATCATTCGGGCATTTTTCACGGGGGAACACACGGATGCTCAACGGCCTCTGGCTCGGCTTTTTCCTGATTGCGGCCATCAGTGCCCTGGGCCAATGGCTGGTGGGCGGCAATGCCGGCATCTTCGCCGCGATGGTCGAGAGCATCTTCGCCATGGCCAAGCTCTCGGTAGAGGTGATGGTCCTGCTGTTCGGCACCCTGACCCTGTGGCTGGGTTTTCTCAAGATCGCCGAGAAGGCCGGTATCGTCGAATGGCTGGCCAAGGTCCTCGGGCCTTTGTTCGCCCGGCTGATGCCGGAGGTGCCGCCGGGTCACCCCGCCTTGGGCCTGATCACCATGAACTTCGCCGCCAACGGCCTGGGCTTGGACAACGCCGCCACGCCCATCGGCCTGAAAGCCATGCGTTCGCTGCAGGAGCTCAACCCCAGCAGCACCACGGCGAGCAACGCGCAGATCCTGTTCCTGGTACTCAATGCCTCGTCACTGACCCTGCTGCCGGTGACCATCTTCATGTACCGCGCCCAGCAAGGCGCGCCTGACCCGACCATGGTGTTCCTGCCGATCCTGCTGGCCACCAGTTGCTCGACCCTGGTCGGCCTGCTGTCGGTGGCGGTGATGCAGCGCCTGCGCCTGTGGGACCCGGTGGTGCTTGCCTACCTGATCCCCGGCGCGCTGTTGCTGGGTGGCTTCATGGCCTTCCTCGGCACGCTGTCGGCGGCCGCGCTGGCCAGCCTGTCCTCGATCCTGGGCAACCTGACGCTGTTCGGCGTGATCATCCTGTTCCTGGTGATCGGCGCGTTGCGCCGGGTGCAGGTGTACGAGGCATTTGTCGAGGGCGCCAAGGAGGGTTTCGACGTGGCCAAGGGGCTGTTGCCCTACCTGGTGGCGATGCTGGTGGCCGTGGGCGTGCTGCGCGCTTCGGGCGCCCTGGAGCTGGCCCTCGACGGCATTCGCCACGCGGTGACCTGGATGGGCCTGGATACGCGCTTCGTCGAGGGCCTGCCCACGGCGCTGGTCAAGCCGTTCTCCGGCAGCGCGGCGCGGGCGATGCTGATCGAGACCATGCAGACCCAGGGCGTGGACAGCTTCCCGGCGCTGGTGGCGGCGACCGTCCAGGGCAGCACCGAAACCACCTTCTACGTGCTGGCGGTGTACTTTGGCGCGGTGGGTATCCAGCGCGTGCGCCACGCGGTGGGTTGCGCGCTGCTGGCCGAGTTGTCCGGGGTGATCGCGGCGATCTTCGTCTGCTACTGGTTCTTCGCCTGAGCCTGGCTGACAGTCCAGTCGATCACCTGGCGCGCCAGCTGGTCGCTGGCTGTACCGAAGCCGGCGACCACTGCCGGCACTTGCTGGCTGCCTAGCGGCTGGCGTACCTCGAAGCGTTTACTGGCGAGAATGCGCTGGCTGCGGCCCTGCACCAGCCGTGCATCGTAGCGGATCACCACCTCCACTGCCCCGCCCGGGCGGTACTCGCTCTGGAACGCTTGCAGTTCGCCACCCAGCTCGTAGTCCGCCTGCAGGTTGCTGTCGTCGGCACTCAGGCGCTGCACTCGGCCATCGCGCTGGAAGCCGTCGAGCAGGCGATTGCGCACCAGCATCGGCGTCGGATCGCTCCAGCGGGCGCCCTTGTAGCTGCTGATCACATCCCCCTGGGGAATGACCGCGATACGCGGCCCGGCCAGGGCTTCGCTGGCCAGTGGCTTGTTCAGGCGCAGCGACCAGTCCAGCGGCGCGGCACTGCGGGCGGTCTGGCTCACCGGCAGACGATAGATATCCACAGGCTCGGACTGCGGCAGGATCGAGCAGGCCGTAGCCAGGCTCAGGGTGGAAACGAGTGCGGCCAGGCGCAGCGACAGCTTCATGGCTGGAACTCCTTGTTGTTGTCGCGGCCCAGCAGGTAGCCGCTGGGGTCGGCTTCCAGGCGCCGGGAGATGCCCTTGAGCGAGTTGAGGGTCTCGCGCAGTTCGCGGATTGCCGGGGCGATCTGGTTCAGGCCCTGGGCGCCGTCGTCCAGGGACTGGCGGTTGTCCTGCAGCAGGCTGTTGATGGTCGCCGTGCTTTCGGCCAGCGACTGCATGGCCTGCTCGGCGCTGCCGATGGCCTGCTTGCCCTGGGTGCCGAGCAGGCCATTGGCGTTGCGCATCAGGGCCTGGGTCTCGGCCAGGGTGGCATTGGCCTGCTTGCCGACCTGAGCCAGCTGTTCGATGGCCTCGGAAATCCCGCCCTTCTGGTTGGCGAAGGCGCCGGTGGTCTGCTCGAGGTTGGCCAAGGTATTGCTGAGGCGCTCGATGTTGCTCGAGGAGAACATCTGGTTGGCGTTGTGCAGCAGCAGGTTGATGTTGGTCACCAGGTCGCTGCTGTCGTTGAGCAGGCGCGAGATTGGCGATGGCGAGGCGACGATCACCGGCAGCTTGCCGTCCTTGCCCTTGAGTTCCGGGCTTTGCGGCGTGCCGCCGCTGAGCTGGATGAACGAGTTGCCGGTCACCCCCGCCAGGGTCAGCTTGGCCTGGGTGTCCTCCTTGACCGGCGTGTCGCCGCTGAGGCGCACGCGAGCCAGGACCCGGCGCGGGTCCTTCGGGTCCAGGCGCAGGCTGCTGACATCACCGACCTTGATGCCGTTGTACTGCACCGGGCTGCCGCGGGACAGGCCCGAGACCGCCTCGTTGAACACCACTTCGTAGTCCTTGAAAGCGTCGTCGACACTGGACTTGGTCAGCCACAGGCCGAACAGCATGGCGCCCGCCACCACCAGCACGGTGACCAGGCCGATCAGGACATGATGAGCTCGGGTTTCCATCGTTCAGCGCTCCTGGCGGGCGCGCAGGGCGGCGTCTTCGGCCGCCCGGCCACGCGGGCCGTGAAAGTATTCGTGAATCCAGGGATCAACGGTCTGCTCGACCTCGGCCAGGGGCCCGGCTACCAGCACCTTCTTCTGCGACAGCACCGCCACCCGGTCGGTAATGGTGTAGAGCGTGTCCAGGTCGTGGGTGATGAGGAACACCGACAAGCCCAGGGCGTCGCGCAGGGTGAGGATCAACTGGTCGAAGGCGGCGGCGCCGATCGGGTCGAGGCCGGCGGTGGGCTCGTCGAGGAACAGGATGTCCGGGTCCAGGGCCAGGGCGCGGGCCAGGGCGGCGCGCTTGATCATGCCGCCGGACAGCGAGGCCGGGTACTTGTCGGCGGCGCTGATCGGTAGCCCGGCCAACGCCAGCTTGACCCCGGCCAGGTGCTCGGCGTCGGCCCGCGACAGCCCGGCATGCTCGATCAGCGGCAGGGCGACGTTCTCGGTAACGGTCAGGGAGGAGAACAGCGCGCCCTTCTGGAACAGCACGCCGAAGCGGCGTTCGACCAGCGAACGCTGGTTTTCGTCGAGCGTGGCCAGGTCCTGGCCGAACACCTTGACCGTGCCTTCATTGGGCCGGCGCAGGCCGACGATGCTGCGCAGCAGCACCGACTTGCCGCTGCCCGAACCGCCGACCACGGCGAGGATCTCACCGCGGTACAGGTCCAGGTCGAGGTTCTCGTGCACGCTCTGGCTGCCGAAGCGGTTGCACAGGCCCCGGGCTTCGATCACCGCTTCAGTCACCAGCCCATCTCCATGAAGAACAGCGCGGCCACCGCGTCCAGCACGATGACCACGAAGATCGATTGCACCACGGCGGAGGTGGTGTGGGCGCCCACCGACTCGGCGCTGCCGCTGACCTTGAAGCCCTCCAGGCAGCCGATGGCGGCGATCAGGAAGGCAAAGAATGGCGCCTTTGCCATGCCCACGAGGAAATGCTGCACGCCGATGTCGCTCTGCAGCAGCGAGAGGAACATGGCAGGCGAGATGTCCAGGGTCAGGGCGCAGACCACCGCGCCACCGACCATGCCGCAGAGCATCGCGACGAAGGTCAGCAATGGCAATGCGATCAACAGTGCAAGCACCCGGGGCACAACCAGCAGCTCGATGGGGTTCAGGCCCAGGGTGCGGATGGCGTCGATCTCCTCGTTGGCCTTCATCGAGCCGATCTGCGCGGTGAACGCGCTGGCGGTGCGCCCGGCCATGAGGATGGCGGTCAGCAGCACGGCGAACTCGCGCAGGAAGGAGAACGCCACCAGGTCGACGGTGAAGATCGTCGCGCCGAAGTCGGCCAGCACCGTGGCGCCCAGGAAGGCCACAACGGCGCCGACCAGAAAGGTCAGCAAGGCGACGATGGGCGCGGCGTCCAGGCCGGTCTGCTCGAGGTGCGCGACCACCGGGGTGACCCGCCAGCGATGCGGCTGGAACAGGCGCAGGAACAAGGTCTGCAGGATCAGGCCGATGAAACCCAGCACCTGGGTGGTGTCCTGCCACAGCTGGTCGACGGCGCGGCCGATGCGCGCCAGCAGGAGCAGCAGCACTGGCTGCTCCGGTTCCTTGACCGGGATGCAGTAGTCCTGCACCGAGCAATAGACGTTCTTCAGCAAGGCCCGGCTGGCGTCGGGGAGTTCGTCGCTGCAGCGCGACAGGCGTTCGGAGCCCAGCAGTTCGGCCAGCAGCGAGGCACCGGCGGTGTCCAGGCGGCCCAGCTGGCTGAGGTCGACCTGGGTGTCATCGCCGTACTGGCTGCCCAGGCGCTCGCATTCGCGCTTGAGCTCGGCGTAGTGGGCCAGGGTCCAGTCGCCGACGATGCGCAGGCGGGTGGGCTGCTGCTCGGTGTCCAGGGTAGCGCTCGGGGCGGTCATAGGCTCCATGCATCTGACTGGTGAATCGGCGACTCAGATCATAGCCCATCACGGGGCAGGCCCGCTCCCACCAGAATCATGGCGTGGGAGCGGCGGTGCGCCGATGCGACTTGCCCGGCGATCTTGTCAGGATTCGACCACCCTGAACCGCAACACCCCGATCACCTGCCCGTCCTCGGTCAGCACCCTCACCTGCCACTTGCCCACGGGATTCGGTGGGAAGTTCTGCTTGTGGGTCCAGGCGCGGTAGCCCTCCTTGCGCCCGCCGTGGATGTCCAGGGCGATGCGGTCGACCTCTTTGCCGTCGAGCTGCCACACATGGTAGATGCGCTCGTTCAGCCCGCGCGGCGCGTTGATGGCGGTGTAGGCATACAGCCCGCCACTGCGGATGCGGCTGGCTGCTACTTCCTCCAGCGACGCGCCTGGCTGGCGGTTGAGCACCTCGGTGCTGATCGCCACGTCGGTCATCCACAGCGTGGCCGGCGGCACCCAGGAGCGCAGCAGCCAGCCGCCGCCGCCCACCGCCAGGGTCACCAGCACCAGCGCTACGCCACGGCGCCAGTTGTTGATCGGGAAGCTGCTGGCCAGGCTCGGGAACGACAGCGCCATGGCGGCGATCAGCGCAAGCTTGAAGCTCTGCGCGGTGGTCAGGTGAAGGATGATCGGCAGCGCCGTGAGCATGGCCGCGAACAGCGTCAGGGTATGCAGCGCCAGGAACAGCCAGCGCCGCGGCACCAGCCACTTGTGATACAGCGGGTCGATGATCGAGATCAGCCCCGCGGCACCGAGCAGGCCGGTGAACACCAGCTGGCCGCTGTTCCAGGTGGTGGTGATGAAGAAGAACGGCAGGACGAAGAACAGGCTTTCCTGGTGAATCATCTGCGTCGCGAAGCGCAGCAGCGGTTGTGGGATCTCGCGCTTGAAGGTGCGGGCGAACAGTTCGGTGAGGGTGTTCTCCAGCATCAGCCAGACCCAGCTGACCAGCATCGCGATGGCGATCCATCTGGCCAGGCCGGCCTGGCGGTCGACCAGGATGAAGCTGCCGATCCCCGAGACGAAGCCGTAGAGCGCAATGATGCCGGGGTAGCGCTTGAGCAGCTCGATGATGCGCAGGATAAAGCTGGGGAGTGGGGGCATGGGGCAAGCAACAGGGAGCGGTGGATGGCTGTGCCAGCTTCATCGCGGGGCAAGCCTGCTCCCACGCATGAGTCGGCGTGGGAGCGGGCTTGCCCCGCGATGAGCGCTAGCGAACGGCTTACAGGATACCGCCGAATCAAGGCGCCCGTGTAGCACCGCTGGGCTTGGTGTGTGGCCGACGGCGACGGATCAACCCGACCGCCAGTATCAGCCCCAACAACAACGCCACCAGCCCATACAACTCGTCATAGCCCAGCAACGGCTTCTCGATACGCAGGTAACCAGGCTCCTTGAGCAGCTCGCGCAGCGCCGCATCGGCCTGTTTCAGGCTGACCTGGCGAAGTTCTCGCACCGGGTCGGTGAAGCGCCCGTCCTCGTAGGCGTTGAGCGCCCCCCAGTAGTAGTCGGCGAGCGCCGCGTTGCCCTGGGTGGTCCAGCTCTCCCGGGCAATCGCTGCCTCCTTGATGCGGGCGAAGGTGTCCGGGTCCAGGCCATGCTTGCGCAGGTGGTCGAACAACTGCTCGAGTACCTTGAGTGCCTTGTCGAGGTCCTGGCGCTCGAGGTCGGCATTCAGGCTGAGCAGCCCGCTGTCGCCAAAGCTCTCGCGTTGCACCGATGGCCCGTATGAAAGCCCGTGGCGCAGGCGCAACTGGTCGTACAGCGCCCAGTCCAGGTAGCGCGACAGCAGCTCGAGGGTCTGGTCGTGCCCCTCCTCCAGGGTCGGCTCGATGAACAGCCAGTGCAGCTTGACGTTGTCGCCCAGCCAGCCGCGGGTCAGGTCGCGACGCGGCTCGGCCTGCTGGCTGATACTTTCGAGGTTGCGGCGTTCTTCGGGCTCGGTCGCCGGCAGCTCGCCGAAGGTGCGTTCCAGATAGGCCGGCAGCAGGCGGTCGAGGCCGCCGACGACGATCAGCGACATGTTGTTGGCCACATACCAGTGCTCGCGCAACTGCTGGACCTGCTCCAGTGTCATGTCGTCGAGGTTGGAGCGTTCCGGGCATTTCAGGCCCAGCTCGGTGGCCAGCTGGTCACTGGCCGGATGGCCGATGTCCTGGCGATCGAGCCAGCGTTGCAGGCGGCCATAATGGCCACCGTCCTCGCGCTCGATGATCTTTTTCGCGGTGGCCAGCGCCTTGGCGTCGATGTGGGTATCGCGGACCACCGCCAGCAGCAGGTCGAGCACCTTGCGCTGATTGCGCGCCGGTGCCTCGATGACGAAGGTGGTGTCGGCGCTGCTGGTAAAGGCGTTCCACTCCCCGCCCAGGGCCTGGATGCGCTCCTCCAGGCCGCCCTCGCCCGTCTCGTCGATACCGCTGAACAGCAGGTGTTCGAGCAGGTGCGGCAGCTCGCGCTGGTCACAGTCGAAGTCGTCCAGGCCCACGCCCACCACCAGGCGGATCGACACATGATCGCGCTCGTAGCCGGACTTGAGGATCACCTGCAGGCCGTTGGGCAGCAGGTAGCCCTCGACCCGCGAGCGGTCGAGGGCGAGCGTGGGCAGGCTGCAGATCAGCAGGCAAACGAACAACAGGCAACGCATAGGCGAGCTTCGGTCTCCGGGGTGTCGTGGCTCAAGGCTGGCGGGCTTCGTCCGGCACGCTGTCGAGCATCAGCCCGCCGGTATCGGTGCCGCCCAGTACCACATAGGCACTGCTGCAGAACAAAGAGTTCAAACGCTTCATGTCGGCAATGAGCTCCAAGTGTAGCGAACTGGTCTCGATACTCTGCACCACTTTACGTTGCAGGCGGCTGACATGGGCGTGGGCCAGGCGCCGCTCCTGGGCGCGGAAGCGACGTTTCTCGCGCAGCAATTGGTGCGCGCTCTGTGGGTCGGCGCTGAGGAACACCGACAGGCCCAGGCGCAGGTTGGCCAGCAATTGCTCCTGCAGGCCGGTCAACTCCTCCAGGCCGACCTGGGAAAACTCCCGGCGCTGCGAGGTCTTCTGCTGCTGCACCTTGCGCAGCATGCGCTCGATCAGGTCGCAGGCCAGCTTGAGGTTGATCGCCACCTCGATGATCTCTGCCCAGCGCCGGTTTTCCTGTTCGGCGAGGTCTTCACGGGGCATCTGCGCCAGGTACAGCTTGATGGCGTTGTACAGTGCCTCGGCATCTTCCCCGAGGGCCCGAACCTGTTGCGGCAAGGCCGTCTGGGTACCGCGCAGGGCGCCGAGCATGGCCTCGAGCAGGCTGTCGACGATATCGCCCAGGCGCAGGGTCTCGCGCACGGCGTTGACCAGCGCCAGGCTGGGGGTGTTCAACGCGGTCGGGTCCAGGTGGCGTGGCTGGTGGTGGCCATTGCCGTTGTCGCGTTCGGGCAGCAGGTAGCCGCACAGGCGGCCCATGGGTTTGACCGTCGGCAGCATCAGCAGGCAGCGCAAGGTGTTGTAGAGCAGGTGGAAGCCGATCACCAGCTCCTGCGGGCTGAAACTCAGGCTGTCCATCCAGGCCACCAGCGGGTGCAGCACCGGGATGATCAGCAGCAGGCCGATCACCTTGTACAACAGGCTGCCCAGCGCCACCCGGCGCCCGGGGCTGTTCTGCAGGCTGGTGGTAAGGAAGGCGAGCAGGCCGCTGCCGATGTTGGCGCCGATCACCAGGCCGATGGCCACCGGCAGGCTGATTACCTCGGCGCCCGCCAGGGTGGCGGTGAGCAGCACGGCGGCCAGGCTGGAGTAGGAGATCATGGCGAACAGCGCGCCGATCAGGGCATCGAGGAGGATATCGCCGGTGAGCGAGGCGAACAGCACCTTCACCCCTTGGGCGTGGGTGATCGGCGCGGCGGCGTGGACGATCAGCTGCAGCGCCAGGATGATCAGGCCCAGGCCGATGCCGACGCGGCCTAGCTGGCCAGCGCGGGTCTGCTTGCGCGAGAGGAAGAAGATCACCCCGAGGAAGATCAGCAGCGGCGACAGCCAGGACAGGTCGAAGGTCAGCACCCGCGCCATCAGCGCGGTCCCGACGTCGGCACCGAGCATGATCGCCAAGGCCGGGGTCATGGCCATCAGGCCCTGGCCGACGAACGAGGTGACCAGCATGGCGGTGGCGTTGCTGCTCTGCACCATGGCGGTGACCAGGATACCGGCGATGAAGGCCAGCGGGCGCTTGTTCATGTTCTGGCCGAGCACGCGGCGCAGGTTCGAGCCATAGACCCGCAGGATGCCGGTACGCACGATATGGGTGCCCCACACCAGCAACGCCACGGCGGATAGCAGATTGAGCAGGGTCAGCATGGTCGGGCCCCCTTTTCTTCTATGCCCCTGGGCGGGGCCAATGGGTGCAGCGGCGAGCCTGGCCCGGGGGTGGGCTGTTTTTTCCAGTGCTCACTGAAGCTTTAGTTGTTTTGCGTGGCTGGCGCCAGCTTGGCATGGGTGAAACGTATTTGAAACATGCTCTGGCCTCATCGTCGGCAGCAAAAAAGGCCCCGAAGGGCCCTTTTGCTACCGCGCTTCCTGGGTTTATTGACCCGGGATGTCCTTGCGCAGTTTCACTGGATCGTGTTCCTTGCCCTTCTTGCGTGCCATCGCCGTGCGCATGCGGATGTTGATCGCCTCCACCGCCAGCGAGAAAGCCATGGCGAAGTAGACATAGCCCTTGGGCACATGCACATCGAAGGACTCGGCGATCAACACCGTACCGACGACGATCAGGAACGAAAGTGCGAGCATCTTCAGCGACGGATGCTTGTCGATGAAATCGCTGATGGTGCCGGCGCAGAGCATCATCACCAGCACGGCGACGATGATCGCGGCGATCATCACCGGCACGTGGGAGACCATGCCCACCGCGGTGATCACCGAGTCCAGCGAGAACACGATGTCGATGATGGCGATCTGGATGATGGTGTAGAAGAACTTGCCGCCAGCCCCTTTCGGCTCGTCGGGGTTTTCGTCCTCGCCTTCCAGGCCGTGGTAGATCTCCTGGGAGCTTTTCCACAAGAGGAACAGGCCGCCGAAGAACAGGATCAGGTCGCGGCCGGAGATACCCTCGCCCAGCACATGGAACAGGTCGTCGGTCAGGCGCATGACCCAGGTGATCGACAGCAGCAGCATGATCCGCGTGACCATGGCCAGGGCCAGGCCGAATATCCGCGTGCGCGGTTGCATGTGCTTGGGCATGCGGCTGACCAGGATCGAGATCATGATGATGTTGTCGATCCCGAGCACGATCTCAAGCGCGGTGAGGGTGAAAAAGGCAACCCAGATTTCCGGGCTGGTCAGCCATTCCATGTGTATTCCTTCGAGCGGTAAAGGCAAAGCGCCCTGATGGCGGGCGCTTTGCGGTTGGATGAGGCGCTTGTATTACAGACTGCTGAACAGCGGGAAAGTCCCCAGTGCCAGAGCGCCGAACATTATGCACAGGCACACCAGCACTGCCCACTTGAGGGTGAAGCGCTGGTGATCGCCGAACTCGATGCCGGCCAGGGCCACCAGCAGGTAGGTGGAGGGTACCAGTGGGCTGAGCAGGTGTACCGGCTGCCCGACGATCGACGCGCGGGCCATTTCCACCGGGGTGACGCCGTAGTGGCTGGCGAACTCCGACAGCACCGGCAGCACGCCGTAGTAGAAGGCGTCGTTGGACATGAAGAAGGTGAACGGCATGCTGACCAGTGCGGTGATCACCGCCATGTAGGGGCCGAACGCTTCCGGGATCACCGCCAGCAGGCTCTTGGACATGGCATCGACCATGCCGGTACCCGACAGGATGCCGGTGAAGATGCCAGCGGCGAAGATCAGCCCGCTCACGGCCAGCACGCTGGAGGCGTGGGCGGCGATGCGGTCCTTCTGCTGCTGCAGGCACGGGTAGTTGACGATCATGGCGATGCTGAAGGCAATCATGAACAGCACCGGCAGGGGCAGTACGCCGGCGATCAGCGCGACCATCAGCGCGGCGGTCAGGGCGCCGTTGAACCACAGCAGCTTGGGCCGGCGGGCTTCCGGGAACTGCGACACGCTGATTTCGCTGTGGTCGATGTCGTCGGTCGGCAGGTGCAGTTCACCGAGGCGGGCACGTTCACGCAGGCCGTACCAGTAGGCGATGGCGAGGATCGCCAGCACACCGAAGGCCATGGCCGGGATCATCGGCACGAAGATGTCCGAAGGGTCCACGTGCAGGGCGCTGGCGGCGCGCGCGGTTGGGCCGCCCCACGGGGTCATGTTCATCACCCCGCCGGCGAGGATGATCAGGCCGGCCATGATCCGCGGGCTCATCCCCAGGCGGCTGTACATCGGCAGCATGGCGGCGCAGCAGATCATGTAGGTGGTGGCGCCGTCACCGTCCAGGGACACCACCAGGGCCAGCACCGCGGTGCCGACCGAAACTTTCAGCGGGTCGCCCTTGACCAGCTTGAGGATCTTGCGCACGGCTGGGTCGAACAGGCCGGAGTCGATCATCAAGGCGAAGTAGAGAATGGCGAACATCAGCATCACGCCGGTGGGCGCGAGCTTGCTGATGCCCTGCAGCATCATCGGGCCGATGTCGCTGTAGAAGCCGCCGAACAGGGCGAACAGGATCGGTACCAGGATCAGCGCGATCAAGGCCGACAGGCGCTTGGTCATGATCAGGTACATGAAGGTGATGACCATGGCGAAGCCGAGGAAGGTCAGCATGGCGGTACTCCAGGCGTGGCGCGGCGAAAGGAAGGACGATTCGGGCGGATCAGCGCGTCAGGCGCTGCGCGAGGAGCAGGCGGAGGGGGACTGCGAAAAGGCGGGCACAGGAAAACATCAGAATCACCATTGTTGTTGTTGATTGGGCCGGGCGCGGAAGTTTCCGGGTGCCCTGGCTGGCCGGTCTGCTGCCGGTGGTGGCGCTATCCTATGTGGGCAAGCTTTCAGCCAGCTTTCGGCTGGTGCCAGGCGACGGGAGGTCGTTACGATGGTGGATGTCGTGGAAGGCGGGTGCCATTGCGGTGCCCTGCGTTATCGCTTGTCGGGCGCCCTGGGCAATGTCGCCCATTGCCATTGTTCGATCTGCCGGCGGGTCAGCGGGGGCACGCTGGTGACCTGGGTCACCCTGCCCTCCGAGGCTTTCCAGTGGTTGGCGGGCTCACCGCAGCGCTATAGGGCGCCGGAAACCTGCAGTCGGTATTTCTGTGGCAGTTGCGGGGCGCACGTGGCGCTGGTGACGACCCATAGCCCGGACTCGATCGATGTGACCGTGGCGACGCTGGATCACCCGGAGCGGGTGCCGGCCAATCGGCATATCTGGGTGGGGAGTCGGTTGCCGTGGTTGCAGGTCGACCCGGGGTTGCCGGAGGAGAATGAAGAAAACCTCTAGGGCAGTTGCAATCCTCCGGCGGCCTTGTGCAACGCCCGCAGGTGCTCGCCTACCTGCTTGATATTGGCCTCCACCGCCTTGATTTCCCGGCCCCGCTCGGGCCCCAGCAGCGCCCTCACCTGCTGGTCGAGGTCGGTGCTCAGGCGCAGCAGCTGCGCCTGGCGCTCGCTGCTCACCTGCTCCAGTTGCTTGCGCTCGTCCGGCTGCGGCAGGCCGTAGCCCCCTGCCCCGAGCAATTCCGCCGGGCGGCTGAGGAAGCCGCTGTTGGCCAGCATCGCCTGCAAGGTCTCGTTGGCCTTGTCGAAACTGCCATCCTTGAGTGCCCGCCCGTTCAGGTAGCGTTGCTTGACCTCATCCTGGGCCAGCAGCAGCTGGCGCCGCAGCCCGGCCTGTTCGAGCAGCAGCAAGGCCGCGCTGGTGCGCAGGTCGGCGCGGTCGAACCACTGGCGGCGCTGCTCGGCGTCCAGCGCCAACCAGTCTTCCACCGTCGTCTGTTTGATTGGCAGCTGCTTGCGCAACACCTCGAACATCGCCTGGTAGCGGTCGCGGTAAGAGTCGAAGCGATAGCCCAGGCGCAGGGCTTCGCGTGGATCGTCGAGCACGCTGGTATTGGCCAGCCCCCTGCCCTTCATGACCTCGAGCAGGCCGTTGGGCATGATGCTGTCCAGGTCGTTCAGGCGTGGATTGCCGGTGCCGCTGCGCAGCAGCTTGAGCGACTCCACCGCGCAGTTGTTGGACAGGAAGTAGTAGTTGCCGTCGTAGCTCCAGTGCATCTCGGCGGCCTGGCGCACCAGATTCTCGATCTCGGCGCGGCTGAGCTTGAGCGGCACCGAGGCCAGGCTGCGCAGCTCGGTCTTGGTGTACTCGTCGATCACCTGCCCCAGCGGCAGCACGAACAGCCGCGACGGGTAGGCGCCGACCAGGCCGTCCCAGCTGGACAGCTGCACATCATTGACGAAGGCGCGGTACGACAGCACCAGGCTCTGGTCGAGGTCCAGGCGACAGGCCGGCCCGCGTGGGCGGCCCGGGGCGCAGATCACCAGGCGCAGCATGCTGTGGCCCCAGCGGCTGACCCAGTTCTGGTTGGCTTCTGCCAGCAGGTAGTCGACCTCATAGACCCGTTCCGGGTCGATCTCGCCCAAGGGTTGGCGGGCAAAGTCGTTGCCGGCGTTGAGGAACGGCAGGCCCTTGGCGCAGGCATCTTGTTGCGGCGCCCAGGCAAAGTGGTCGCGCAGGTACTGGTTCAGTGCCGGCCGGCGGCAGCCGTAGCTGGGATCGAGGAGGAAGTACTCCATGTTGACCGCGACGAATTCCTTCGGGCTGCTCAGCTCGTAGGGGTCTGGGCTGCGCACCAGCTGGCCGTTGTGCTGCTCGCGCTCGCCGCGCCGGCCGACGTACTGCGGCCAGCCGGCCAGGTCCAGCAGGCGCGGGTCGTCGCTCAAGGTGAAGCGGCGTTCGGCCTGGCCGCGACAGTCCTGCGGCAGGCCGACTTTGCCAAGCGCGCCCTGCTGGCGCTTGCAGCGGCTGATCAGCTGGCGCTCAGCCTCCGGCCATAGGCGGGCGCGGTCATAGATGTGGGTCAGCTCGTGGAGCACGGTGGCGAGCAGTTCTTCGCGGACGGTGCCATGGGGGCGGTTGGTCTCCTCGCGGGCGGCGCTGCCATCCACGAGGCCCGGTAGCAGGCGCCGGTTTAGATCCAGGCTGGCGACCGGCGAGGCCTGGCCATAGGCATCCTCGGGCATGCGCGCGGTCCAGCTGACCAGGATCTGCCGGTCGAGTTGCTGCTTGAAGCGCGGTGGCAGCTTGGCCATGGCTTCGTCGAGCAGCAGTTGGCTGGCTTGCCGTTGCGAAGGGTCAAGGCCGTCGGTCTGCAGCACGAGCTGCAGATCGGCCAGGGCGGGCGTGCCAAGCAGCGTCAGGGCGCAGCCCAGCAGCCAGGCACGCATGCGCTTCACAGGGCGAGGATGGCTTCGGCCAGCACCTGGTCGCTGGCGTCGCGGGCTTCGGGCACACGGGCGCGCAAGGTGTCGAAGGCGGCTTCGAGCTGCGCGCCGCGGATGTCGCCATTGCTGGCGACGAAGCTGGCGGCGTCGTCGTGGGCTTCACGCACCACTTTCGAGTCGCGGATCGAGGTAGTGGTGTCGGAGGTGAAGTCGATCGACCGGCCAAAGGCGCGGACGATGATGTTGCTGGTGGCCACCAGGGTGTGTGCCTGGGCCAGGTCGGCGAGCAGCAGCATGCCGAGGGTGGCGGCGATCAGCGGTTTACGCATGGAGCATCTCCGGAAATACAAGGGAGCGGGTGTAGTTATTGGACGAGAATCGCCTCGGCCAGTTCACGGTCACCGACAGAGTGCCGGGCGCAGCCTTGGCGCAGGGCGTCGAACGCCGCCTCCAGGCGGGCGCCACGGATCAGGCCGTCGCTGGCGACGAACACGGCGGCATCGTCACGGGCCGCGACGATCCGTTTGCGGTCGAAGGGGGCGGCAGTCACTTGGCTGGTGACGTAACCCGTGATGACCAGGCTCTGGGTGGTGGCATCCATCGCCTGGGCGCTGTTCATGCAGGCCAGGGCGACAAAGGAAAGCAGTAGGTAACGCATGGGCTTTGAAGTGGCGATTGTCTCGGGCTGCGAAGGCTACCCCGGATGCACGGCTCGGGGCCAGTGAATCCGGGGCAAGGGCAGGGTCAGATGGCGAGGATGGCGCGCGCCAGCTGCGCATCGCTGGCTTGCAGGGCCGGCAACTGCTGGCGGATGTGCACGAATGCGCTTTCCAGCTTGGCGCCGCGGATGGCGCCATCGCTGCCGACGAAGCTGGCGGCATCGTCACGGGCGGCCTTGACGATCTTGTCGTCGCGGAACGAGGAGGAGATATCGGACGTGGCATCGGTCGAGGCGGCTACGGCGCCGACGACGGCATCGGTGGTGACGACGAAGCTGGTGGCGTGGGCGGCACCGGTGAGGGACAGCAGCAAGGCGGCGCCAATCAGGTGATAACGGGACATGTTGGTGGACTCCTGCACAGGGTCAAGGGTGGTTCTGGTTATCGGACGCTCGCTTGGCTCGTCACGGTACGTTATATGCCAGGCGCGTAAGACAAGCGTAACACGCGGCGGTTCTGACGCCTGGGCGCGAAAAAGAGATCAAATCGTAACTGTATCTATAGAATTTGAGTTTTATAAAACTGTTACGGTTGCTTGCGCGAGAGCTCTATTGCGCGGCTCATAACAAAAAACCCGCCGCAGTTGCCTGCGGCGGGTTCTTGAGAATTCACGGTGCCGGCCTGGGCCGGCGGCCGGCGCTTAGCGCCAGAAAGGCTTGCTCAGCTCTTCGTAGCGCTGCGACTCGCTGATACCGGCGTCGGCCAGCAGGCGGGAGTCCAGGCGCGCCAGCTGGCGGCGGCTAGCCATGCGGCGCTGCCACAGTACCAGGGTGGACAGGACGCGCAGCGGCAGGGCGGCGTTGGAAGCTTGGGCGTTTTCGAAAACCAGGTCGGAACTGAGGGTACGTTCCATGATGTGTCATCCTTCCGCTTGTGGCGGCATTAGGGAGTGATTTAACTGGTGCCCATCTTCCTCCTCTCTCGTCCAGAACAGTAGGTACAGTTCAGGTGTATTGTGATGGGCCAGTTAACTGTTGAAAGCGACTGTTGCACCGGTTATTGAGGGAACTGTACTGGTACGCACTTTTTTGGTGCGGTTTTGTGGTGTTGGCAGTGAAATGGTCGGCAGGAAGTGAGGTATATAGCAGTACAGTAGTACAGTTTTAGATGGATGCTGACTTCAAAGTGTTCAGCGATACAGTTGCGGCGCTTGTGAAATCGAGCGCCGCCGCGCGGCGATGGCGCGCGCAGCGGCCTCGGGTGTCTCAGACTGACACCGCCGCCCGCCGCGCACGCTCAGCCTTGCCCAGCAGCCGCTTCATCCGCCATTCGAAGCCGAACGTCAGCGCCACCGCCGCGCAGGCCAGACCCAGCGCCAGCCCCCACCAGATACCCTGTGCGCCGCCACCGAAGGTGAAGGCGAACAGCCAGGCGCTGGGCGCGCCCACCAGCCAGTAGCACACCAGGCCGATCAGGAAGGTGGTCTTGGCGTCTTTCAGGCCGCGGATCGAGCCCATGGCAATGGTCTGCACGCCATCGAACAGTTCGAACCACGCCGCCACCATCACCAGTTGCACTGCCAGCATGAAGATCGCGGCGAAGGCCGGGTCGTTGCGGTCGATGAACAGCCCGACCAGGGCATCCGGCAGCAACCAGAACAGTGCCGCGAAGGCGAACATCAGCGATGCGCCAAAGCCAATGCCCACGCGCCCGGCGCTGCGGGCCGCCAGCAAGTTGCCGGCGCCGTAATAAAGGCCGACGCGCATGGTCACCGCATACGAAAGGCCCGTCGGCACCATGAACGCGGTGGAGACGATCTGCAGGGCGATCTGGTGCGCCGCCAGTTCCGTGCTGCCGAGCACGCCCATGCACAGGGCGGCAAAGGCGAACAGACCAACTTCGACCATATAGGTGCCGCCGATCGGCAGGCCCAGCCGCCACAGCTCGCGCAGTGCCGACAGGGAAGGGCGCAGCAGGCCCTTGCGCAGCGGGTAGGCGGCATAGGCCTTGTGCCAGCGGATATACAGTGCGAGCGCGATGGCCATGCCCAGGGTCACCACCGCCGTGACCAGGCCAATACCCATCAGCCCCAGCTTGGGCAGGCCGAACATGCCTTCGATCAGGGCGTGGTTGAACAGGTAGTTGAACACCGTGCCTACCAGGCTGATGACCATCACCGGCGTGGAGTGGCCCAGGGCACTGGTAAAACCGCGCAGGGCCATGAAAGTCATGTAACCGGGGAGGGCAAGCGGCAGCAGGGTCAGCAACTGCATCGCCGAGTCGACGTTCTCCGGCTTCTGGCCGAACAACAGCAGCACCGGCTTGAGGTTCCACATCACCAGTGCCGAGACCAGCGCCAGGCCCCAGGCCAGCCACAGGCCACTCTGCGCCAGGCGGGTGACGCCCTCGATGTCGTTGGCGCCCTTGCGGATGGCCACCAGCGTGCCCACCGCGGCGATCACGCCCAGGCAGAAGATCGACACGAACGAGTAGCTCGCCGCGCCCAGGCCACCGCCGGCCAGGGCCTGCGGGCTGATGCGGGCCATCATCAGGGTGTCGGTGAGCACCATCAGCATGTGCGCCAACTGCGAGGCGATCAGCGGCCCGGCCAGGCGCAGCAAAGCCTTGAGTTCGGTGGTGGGCGCGACGTGCATGGGGGCGGTCCTTCTTGATGATTCTGGAAACGAGCCGTCGATTCTGAGGCTTCGGTCAGCTTTGCACAAAAGGATAAATGCGATCGGTGTCATGAGTCTGACTCATGCCTGTATGATCATCTGCTCCTATCCAGCTCCCGTATGACAGGTGCGCCATGATTCGCCAACTGCCTCCGCTCTATGCGTTGCGCGCATTTGAAGCCGCTGCTCGGCTGAGCTCGTTCACCCGCGCCGGGGAAGAGCTGGCGATTACCCAGAGCGCGGTCAGCCGGCATATCCGCACCCTGGAGGAGCATTTCGCCTGTCGCCTGTTCGTGCGCAATGGCCGCAGCTTGCAGCTGACCGAAGCCGCGCGCATGCTGCTGCCTGGTGTGCGTGATGGTTTTGCTTCCCTGGAGCGGGCTTGCGAAACCTTGCGCGGCGAAGATGACATCCTGCGCATGAAGGCCCCTTCGACCCTGACCATGCGCTGGCTGCTGGCGCGCCTGAGTCGCTTCCGCCATCTGCAGCCCGGCAACGAGGTGCAACTCACCAGTGCCTGGATGGATGTCGACCATGTCGACTTCAACCAGGAGCCGTTCGACTGTGCAGTGCTGCTCAGCGATGGCAGCTTCCCGGCGGACTGGGAAGTGCGCCGGTTGTTCTCCGAGTTGCTGATTCCGGTAGGTGCGCCGGACCTGCTCGATGATGCGCCTTGGGACGAGCGGCGCCTGGCCGGTATCGAGTTGCTGCATCCCACGCCGGACAAGCGCGACTGGCGGGCTTGGCTGGCGCGCATGGGCCTGACCGACAAGATCTCGCTCAAGGGCGGGCAGGTGTTCGACACCTTGGAGCTGGGCATGATCGCCGCCGCGCGGGGCTACGGGATCTCCATGGGCGACCTGCTGATGGTGGCCGAGGATGTGGCGCAGCGGCGGTTGAGCCTGCCCTGGCCGACTGCGGTAGCCAGCGGCATGGACTACTACCTGGTGTGGCCACGGACCCGGCCGGGCGGGGAGCGGTTGCGCCGGCTCAGTGTGTTTTTGCAGGAGGAGGCGGCGGCGATGGATTTGCCGGCTGTGCAAATCCTGTCGGCACAGGGCTGACAACCCCTCTGAGGCCACGGCAAGAAAACGTTTGCGAATATCCCGGTCCCGCACTCAAGTATTTCCTACAGACGCCGATCAACTTGCACCAGCGTCCCGGAAGAGGACGCGATTCCCCGTCGATATGCAGCGGGCGGTCAGCGTGATCAGGACGATCCCGGCCTCTTGCCAGGAGCCTTGCCATGTCTCAACCGCGTGCCCGAATCGCCTCGCAGCTCGGGATTGCCCTCGCCATCGTGCTGGCGCTGGTGATCACCGGTAGCACCCTGTTCGCCCTGCGTTCGCTGGACGACGCCAACCTCACCACGCGCCAGGCGCACCTGGCCAGCGAGGCGCGGCTGCTGGCCGATCAGCTCGATACCTTCCACGGTTCGCTAAAGGACAATACCCAGCGCCTGAGCGGTCTGTTCGAGCGGCGGTTCGCCAGCGGACTGGCGCTGCACGCGGGGGAAACGGTCAACGTTGCAGGTGTCGCGACGCCTGCGCTGTACCTGGGTGACCACCTGTTGAACAACGATTTCCACCAGGTCGACGAGTTCCAGCAGATGACGGCCGGTGTTGCGACCCTGTTCGTGCGCAGCGGTGACGACTTCGTGCGCATCAGCACCAGCCTGACCAAGCAGGACGGCAGCCGCGCCATCGGCACCCAGCTCGACCGCCAGCACCCGGCTTATCCGAAACTGATAGCCGGGCAGACCTACGTCGGCCGTGCCGTGCTGTTCGAGCGCAACTACATGACCCGCTATGTGCCGGTGCGCGATAGCGGTGGCCGGGTGATCGCAGTGCTGTTCGTCGGCTTCGACTACACCGACGCGCAGAACGCCCAGTTTGCCAACCTCAAGCGCTTCCGCATCGGCCAGACCGGTTCGCTGGCGTTGCTGGACGAGCAGGGCAAGTGGCTGGTGCCGCCGGCCGAGGTGCGCGACGGTGAGGCGGCGGCCCAGGCGGTCAAGGCGATCAAACCGGGGGCAGGGCAGTTCTGGGCCGGTGCCGGCGAGCCTTTGTTCAGCGTCACCGAGCCGTTCGCCGAGGGGCCGTGGACCGTGGTGGCAAGCATGCCCGAGGGCGAGATCCGCGAAGTGACCTGGAGCGTCGGCCTGCGCCTGGCCATCGGCAGCGTACTGGCGATGCTGCTGGCCGTGGCCGCCACCCTCTGGCTGCTGCGGCGCAAACTGCGCCCGCTGGGCGACCTGGTGCGCCAGGCCGAAGCCCTCGGCGCTGGCGACCTGAATGCCCGCCTGAGCGTCACCAGCCATGACGAGATCGGCCAGCTCGCCCGCAGCTTCAACCAGATGGGCGATGCCCTGGCGACCATGGTCGAGCATATCCGTGCCGCCTCCGACCAGGTCAGTGGCCGCGCCCGCTCGCTGTCCGGCCTGTCGTCCGGCGCCTGCGAGGGCATGGACCAGCAGTCCGGCGAGATCACCAGCATGGCCGGCGCGGTGGAGGAGTTCAGCGCCACCTCGATGAACATTGCCGACAACATGGCCGGGACCGAGCGCATGGCCCGCGACAACGCCCAGCAGACCCGTATCGGTCGCAGCGCCATGGACGAAGCCTCGGTTTCCCTGCGGCAGATCGCCGAGGCACTGGGCGGTACTGCCAGTGTGATGGACACCTTGGGCGCTCGCTCGCAGGAGATCGGAGGCATTGTCGGCGTGATCACCTCGATTGCCGAGCAGACCAACCTGCTGGCGCTCAATGCCGCCATCGAAGCGGCCCGGGCTGGCGAGCAGGGCCGTGGTTTCGCCGTGGTCGCCGACGAGGTCCGCAGCCTGGCCGCGCGCACCCGCCAGGCCACCGACGAGATCTCGGGCATGATCGCCAGCATCCAGCAGCAGACCGGCCATGCCATCAGCACGCTGGAGCAGGGCAACCAGCTGATGCAGGAAGGCCTGGCGCGCAACGACAAGGTGGCCGAAGCCCTGGCGCGCATCGATGAGCAGAGCCGGGTGGCGGGCGAGCAGTTCGCCGTGATCAGCACCGCGACCCAGGAGCAGAGCAGCACCGCGACGGTGCTCAGCCGCAACCTGCAGAGCATCGCCCAGGCCAACAGCGAGCAGCGAGATGTGGCCAATGAGCTGGCCACGACGGCCCGCGAACTGGAAGGACTGGCGGGGCAGTTGCGCCAGGAAGTGGATCGGTTCCGAGTGGGTCGCTAAAACTTTCGCGGGGCAAGCCCGCTCCCACCGACCCTGTGGGAGCGGGCTTGCCCCGCGATGACGTTTATAGGGCCGACAGCCCCAACGCCTTTGCACACGCTTGCAATGAGCGGCGCTCGCTCTGGGCATACAACGCCAGTTCGTCCTGCACCATCAGCCCCAGCGCTGCCTCGAAGGCATCCCGATTGGCATTGCTGCCATAGTCGGCCTGGCCATCATCCCCCAGGTTGGACTGGAAGATCCCCGCCGCACTCACCGGCAGGAAGTCCTCGTACACCAGCGCCTCGTAATGCACATGCCCGGCGTCGACCAGCCCTTCCAGGGTGGTAGGTCGGCCAGGCTGCCCACGCGCCGCCAGTCCCTTGTCGGTGGCGAAATAGCGGAAGTAGGCCAGCCCTTGTTCGCGCATCTGCCCCAGGTCGTCCGGAAATTCGGCGAAATGCTCGGCGAGCAGGCTCATGTAGCGTTCTGCGTTGGCCTCGGCGGGCACGCCTCCCAGGGCCGCGCGGGTCGCGTCCAGCAGGCGGTCGTACAGCTGGCGCCCCTTGGGCGTCAGCGCTGCGCCGCGTTGTTCGATCTCGCCGAAGCGCGCCGTGTGACTGCCCTGGGCATCGCTGAAAGCGACCTTTTCCTGTAGCGCCTTGAAGCTGGTCTGGCGTAGCAGGATCGGCTGGCGGCGGGTGGGTGGCCCTTCGACCACGGCCTTGGGTGGAATGCCCTTGGCTGGCATGCCGAGCTGGATGGCGTCGATGTCCAGGGTGCGCGGGGTCAGGTGGTTGATGTGGGGGCCTTTGAACGCCACCACGTCAGCGATCAGGCGGTGCTGGTCGTGCAGTTGCTGGTACTGGTCGGCGGTAACGGTGGCGTCCTGGTGCCAGCGGAAGGTGTGCAGCGCTTCCTGGACGAAGGTCTCGGCATCGCTAGCGTTCAGGCCACCATCGCGTTCGCATTGGGCGATCAGTTCCAGCACACGGGCGGTGAAGATCTGCCGCTTGTCGAGGATGCCCTGGGCCAGTGTGCGCAGTTGCGGGTTGTCGATCAGTTCCAGGCGCAGCAGCGAAGTGAACACGCGGAACGGGCTGACATGCAGCGACTGTTCGTGCACGGCACGGAACGCAGTGGAATGCACCGGTACGCCGGCCGAGCTCAGGTCGTAATAGCCGACCGGCGCCATGCCCATGACCGCGAACAGGCGGGCAATGGTGGCGAGCTCCTCGGCGGTGCCCACGCGGATGGCGCCATGGCGCTCCTGGTCGAGACGTTCGATCTCGCCGGTCCAGCGTAAGGCCTCGGCCACCTTGGGTTGCGCAGCCACGACCTGCCGGTTGGTTTCGCTCACCAGTTCAAGCAGCGTGCCGTACAGGGGGACTTCCTGCTTGTACATGAGCGACATGGCGGCAGAGAACTGCGCACGGATGCTGTCGGGGCTGACGAAATCATGGGCGGGCATCGCAAGCTTCCTGGGTGAGTGGAGGACACTTACATGAAAGCTGGGAATGGAGATGCCGTACAAGCGAAAAAAAGTGCGGGTTTCATTCCTTTTCTTATCGATCTTGACGCCCCTATCGCGGCGCAAGCCTGCTCTCACGACGGCGTCAGTGGTGGCGCCGCTGGATCTGCTCGGCAACCCACTCCACCAACGCCCGCACCTTCGGCACCTCCGCCGCATGCTCGGCATACGCCAGGTAATGCGCGCCATTGCTCTTCATCGCATGGTCCCAGGCCAGCACCAGGCTGCCCTCAGCCAGCTCTTTGGCCACCAGGTAACTGGGCACCAACGCCACCCCGCATCCGGCCTGCGCCGCGCTCAACGCCATGTAGAAGGTATCGAAGCGCGGCCCATGGTAGCTGTTGTCGGTATGCAGCCCCTGCTCCAGGAACCATTCGTGCCACGCCTGCGGTCGCGAGGTGCTCTGCAGCAGCACCAGCTCCGCCACCGCGCCTGCGTCAGGCAGCGTGCGCCCTTGCAACAGCTCCGGCGCGCACACCGGCACCACTTCCTCGCCGAACAGCTCGATGCAGGTCGCCCCGGGCCAGGTGCCCTGGCCATAGAAGAACACCACGTCGGCCGAGCCCTGCAGCAGGGCGAACGGTTCCATCTCGTTGCGGATGTCCAGGTGCAGGTTCGGGTGGCGCTTGCCGAAGCCCTTGAGGTGCGGGATCAGCCAGCGCACGCCGAAACTCGGTTGAGTGGCTACCTTCAATACTTCGGTCTGCGAGCCGTAGCTCAGGACATAGCGGCTGGACATGTCCACCTGGGTGAGGATCTTGTTCACCTCGGCCAGGTACAGGCTGCCGGCCGGCGTCAGTTGCAGGCGGCGGCGGATGCGCAGGAACAGGTGATGGCGCAGCATTTCCTCGAGCTGCGCCACTTGCTTGCTTACCGCGCTCTGCGTCAGGTGCAGTTCCTCGGCGGCGCGGGTGAAGCTCAGGTGACGGGCTGCGGCCTCGAAGCACTGCAGGGCGGTCATGGACGGTACCAGGCGTTTGGACATAAGCGGTCTCGGCGGCTGAAATCATTACCTGGTGGAATGATATGCGGAATAAAGGTCGTTTGTTGCACCCGAGTAATCGGATTAATACTGACCCACGACATTTTCAACCCCTTCACCCGATGTAAGGAGAAGCATGATGGTTGCTGGATTGCTCGAGCGCCTTGGCGTTGCCGCTGCGGCTCACACCCAGGGCGATTACCCTGTCCATACCCCGATCGACGGCAGCCAGATCGCCTCGGTGAAGTTGCTCGGCAAGGCCGACACGGTTGCCCGCATCGACCAGGCGCAACAGGCCTTCGAAGCCTGGCGCAGCGTGCCGGCCCCACGTCGTGGCGAGCTGGTGCGCCTGTTCGGCGAGGTGCTGCGCGAGCACAAGGCCGACCTCGGCGAGCTAGTCTCGATCGAAGCTGGCAAGATCACCCAGGAAGGCCTGGGCGAAGTGCAGGAAATGATCGATATCTGCGACTTCGCCGTCGGCCTGTCGCGCCAGCTGTACGGCCTGACCATCGCCTCCGAGCGCCCGGGCCACCATATGCGTGAAACCTGGCACCCGCTGGGCGTGGTCGGGGTGATCAGCGCCTTCAACTTCCCGGTGGCGGTGTGGGCATGGAACACCGCGCTGGCGCTGGTGGCGGGTAACGCCGTGGTGTGGAAGCCGTCCGAGAAGACCCCGCTCACTGCGTTGGCGTGCCAGGCGCTGTTCGACAAAGCCCTGAAAGCCTTCGGCGATGCCCCGGCAGGTGTGGCGCAACTGGTGATCGGTGGTCGCGACGCCGGCGAAGCCCTGGTCGACGATTCACGCGTGGCGCTTGTCAGTGCCACCGGCAGCACCCGCATGGGCCGCGAAGTGGGCCCGCGTGTAGCGGCGCGTTTCGGCCGCAGCATCCTCGAGCTGGGTGGCAACAACGCCATGATCCTGGCCCCGAGCGCCGACCTCGACCTGGCCGTGCGCGGCATCCTGTTCTCTGCCGTCGGCACCGCCGGCCAGCGCTGCACCACCCTGCGCCGCCTGATCGTGCACCGCTCGATCAAGGACGACGTAGTCGCCCGCGTCAAAGCCGCCTACGGCAAGGTGCGCATCGGTGACCCTCGCAAGGACAACCTGGTCGGCCCGCTGATCGACAAGCAGTCGTTCGATGCCATGCAGGGCGCGCTAGCCAAGGCCCGCGACGAAGGCGGGCAGGTTTTCGGTGGCGAGCGCCAGCTCGCCGAGCAGTACCCGAACGCCTACTACGTGTCGCCGGCCATTGCCGAGATGCCGGCCCAGAGCGAGGTGGTGCGTCACGAGACCTTCGCGCCGATTCTCTACGTGCTGGCCTACGACGACTTCGAAGAGGCCCTGCGCCTGAACAACGAAGTGCCGCAAGGCCTGTCGTCGTGCATCTTCACCACCGACCTGCGCGAGGCGGAACGTTTCCAGAGCGCTGCGGGCAGCGACTGCGGCATCGCCAACGTCAATATCGGCACCAGCGGCGCGGAAATCGGCGGGGCGTTCGGTGGCGAGAAGGAAACCGGCGGTGGCCGTGAATCCGGCTCCGATGCCTGGAAAGGCTACATGCGTCGCCAGACCAACACCGTGAACTACTCTCGCGAATTGCCACTGGCGCAAGGGATCGTGTTCGACTGATGATCGTCGCGGGGGCTTTGCCCCCGTTTCGCCGGCAAGCCGGCTCCCACAGCGACCGCGTCGATCTGTGTGGGAGCCGGCTTGCCGGCGATGGGCCGCAACAAGAATAAAATCTGCTGGAGCCGGTCATGTCCGAACTGCGTCAAGAATGCTTGTGGGAACACATAACCCAGCCGACCGTTGCCGCCCAGGCCCTGGCCGGTGAGCTCAAGGCCGATGTCTGCGTGATCGGCGGCGGCATCACCGGCCTGTCCGCGGCGATCCACCTGCTGGAGCAGGGCAAGTCGGTGATCCTGCTGGAGGCCTGGAAAATCGGCCATGGCGGCTCCGGGCGCAACGTCGGCCTGGTCAACGCCGGCACCTGGATCCGCCCCGACGACGTCGAGGCCACCCTCGGGCACAAGCAGGGCGGACGCCTGAACAAGGTGCTCGGCGAGGCGCCGGGCGAAGTGTTCGGCATGATCGAACGATTAGGTATCGACTGCCAGGCCCGCCATCAGGGCACCCTGCACATGGCACACAATGCCACCGGCATCGCCGACCTCGAGGCCCGCCACCAGCAATGGACCCGGCGCGGCGCCGACGTCGAGCTGCTGACCGGCGCGCAATGCCAGGAGTACTGCGGTACCGACAAGATTTCCGCCGCGCTGCTCGACCGCCGCGCGGGTACCATCAACCCCATGGGATATACCCAGGGCCTCGCCGCTGCCGTGAGCCGGCTGGGCGGCAAGCTGTTCCAGCAGTCCGCGGTCGAAGGCCTGGAGCGCGACGGCGATGCCTGGCGGGTGAAAACGGCGCGCGGCGCGGTGCGCGCCGACAAGGTGGTGATCTCTACCGGTGCCTACACCGAAGGCGACTGGAGCAATTTGCAGAAGCACTTTTTCCGCGGCTACTACTACCAGGTCGCTTCCAAGCCGTTGCACGGCGCCGCCGCCGACCAGGTCCTGCCCCATGGCCAGGGTTCGTGGGACACCCGCACCGTGCTCAGCAGCATCCGCCGCGACGACCAGGGCCGGCTGCTGCTCGGCAGCCTTGGCCGAGTCGACAACAAGCCAGACTGGTTCGTGCGCAGCTGGGCCGACCGCATCCAGAGCCACTACTACCCGGCGTTGGGCAAGGTCGAATGGGAGATGCACTGGACCGGCTGCATCGATTTCACCCCGGACCACCTGATGCGCCTGTTCGAACCGGCGCCGGGGCTGGTGGCGGTCACCGGCTACAACGGGCGGGGCAACACCACCGGCACGGTGATCGGCCGGGCATTCGCCGAGTTCTTGCTCAAGGATGACCCGGACAGCCTGCCGATTCCGTTCTCGCCGATGAAGCCGGTGAGCGCGCCATCGTTGCGCACGGCGTTCTACGAGTCGGGGTTCTCGCTGTATCACGCCGGGCAGTGCCTGCGGGTGGTGCTGTAGTTCCTGTGCTGGCCTCATCGCTGGCAAGTCGCGGCGGCGAACCGCAGCTCCCACAGGCTTTTGCGCGTACCCTGTGGGAGCCGGCTTGCCGGCGATAGGGCCCGTGCGAGCGACGAAGCTCGGTCATTTGTGCAACCAGCTGAGGAAGCCACCCTTCTTCACAACCGCCGGCTTCTGCAACAACAGTGACTCGCGCTTCTGCCGCCGGAACCGCTGCAGTTTGGTCAGTGCCGACTTCACATCGCCGCTCTCGGCCAGGCAACCACGTACCTGTTCCTTGTCGATGCGATACAGCATGCAGCCACTGAGGGCGCGAAACTCGACAGGCGAGGCTTCGTCATCCACCAGGCCCTCGAGCCCGAGTACCTCGCCGGGCCCCATGCGGCCACCCTCGATAAGCCGCTCGCCATCGCGAACCGACGCCAGCACCACGCCGCGGCTGATCAGCAGCACATGTTCCGAGCGCTCGCCGATGTCGAGGATCACCTGGTCAGCGAGGTATTCCACCGTGGTCATGCGCTGGCTCAGGGTGTCGCGCTCTTCGTTGCTCAGCGAGCGGAACACCCGCACCTCGTCCAGCAGCTCGCGCTGGCGGCTGCGCACCGGGGCGCCCTGCTCGGAGTTCCAGGTCACGCCGCTGGCTTCAAGGTGGCGGTGGGCCAGGTCGAACAACTGGTTGCGCACTTCGGTCTTGCGCGACATCTCGGCGATGAAACCGCTGGCTTCGTACTCCACTGACTCAAGTGTCGAAGCCTTCACCGTGACCTTGGGCGCCGGCTTGTCCAGCAGGATGCTGGTGCCTTGCAGGCTCTTCTCCAGTGCATCGAACACCCGTTGCGGGCGCACCTTGGCCGGCACCACCACGCTGATCGACACCCCGTGCACCTCGGCCGGGCGGCTGAAGTTGAGGATCTTGGCCTTGGCCGCCACCGAGTTGGGGATCACCGCCAGGCTGCTGTTGCCAGTGATCAGCCGGGTGGCCCGCCAGTCGATATCAACCACCTTGCCCTCGGTGCCGTCGATGGAGATCGAGTCGCCGATCTGGTAGGGCCGAGTGGTGTTCAGCACGATGCCCGAGAACACGTCGGCCAGCGTGCTCTGCAACGCAAGGCCGATGACGATGGCCATGACCCCTGAGGTGGCCAACAGGCCTTTGACCGGCAACTGCATCACATAGGCCGCCGCCGCCACCGCTGCGACCAGGAAAATCAGCGCCCCGACCACATCCTGCAGCAGACGCCCGCCGTGGCTGCCCCGTGCCACCAGCAACAAGCCGAACACCACCGTCACCGTGCGTGCGCCGAACAGCCACCAGCCGATCCCCAGCACTGTGGCCATCAGGTTGCGCGAGACATCGTCGGCCCAGGGCGGGGGTTGCAGCGGGCTCATGCCCGCGGCCAGCAAGAGCCAGCTGAACAGCAGGAAAATCGCCAGCCGCGACGCGATGCGCCAGGCGCGGCGCTCCAATGGGATCAGGTGCCAAAGCAGCAGGTCGAGGAAGATCAGGGCGGTGCCGAGCAACAAGGGGGAGGACTGGATGAAGGCCAGCATGATGGTCTCGGTGCGGGGGAGGGCTGTGGCTAGTAATAGAGCAGGTTGAAGGGGCACGCAATGGGCATGCAGGAGGCGTAGAGCGGTCTGCTTCGAGGGCATGCCGTTCTTGCTGTAAGCCGATGAGTTGGAAACAATGGCGCGCGGCCGGTCTGATTCCGTCGAATGGGCATCCAATTGGTGGAGCATGCCGGCAAGGATTCGACGGCAGCCTACGTGCTGATGCGCGAGCACTTTACGTTCAGAGACGTCGTGCTGGGTGTACGGGAGCAGCAATGACATTGTGTGAAACCCTCAGGTTCATCAATCTGCTCATGTTCGGGGGTGTGATGGTGTCCGCATCCGCCCTGGCTATCTATGCCTGGTTCTTCGCCAGGCAGCGCGGCCTGGACATCAACACCTTCGAAGGGGCGGGCGAGGTCCACAGGCTGGCCATGACCTTCGAGCACAAACTGCTCTCGTTATTGCTCATCCTGGGGCTTTATGTGTTCCCCCTGTTGCTTGCCCTGTCGTTCGGCCCGTTGATTTGGGGGCTGTTCCAGGGGTGCGAGTACAGGCTCAGTGGTCGCAATTCACACATTGTCTGGAAGCTGGTCCGTTGAGCGGCTATGCGTAAAGGGAAAACTATCGTTCATAAAACAGAACGCTAGGGCCAATTTTTGCCGTCTACCGGCTCAAAGGTGATCAATCTAATCTTTGCCCATCAACGCGAAACACCGATGGCAACGAAAATCACACACCTTTGGGAGCAACGACCATGAGCAAATTCACTTACAACCGCCTGAACAAAGACGACGCCGCCGTACTGCTGGTCGACCACCAGGCCGGCCTGCTGTCCCTGGTTCGCGACATCGAGCCGGACCGCTTCAAGAACAACGTGCTGGCCCTGGCCGACCTGGCCAAGTACTTCAACCTGCCGACCATCCTCACCACCAGCTTCGAGCAAGGCCCCAACGGCCCGCTGGTGCCGGAGCTCAAGGAGCTGTTCCCGGATGCCCCGTACATCGCCCGCCCCGGCCAGATCAACGCCTGGGACAACGAAGATTTCGTCAAGGCAGTGAAGGCCACTGGCAAGAAGCAGCTGATCATTGCCGGCGTGGTGACCGAAGTGTGCGTGGCCTTCCCGGCCCTGGCGGCCCTTGAAGAAGAGTTCGATGTGTTCGTGGTCACCGACGCCTCCGGCACCTTCAACGAAATGACCCGCGACGCCGCCCACGACCGCATGAGCCAGGCCGGTGCCCAGCTGATGACCTGGTTCGGCGTGGCCTGTGAGCTGCACCGCGACTGGCGCAACGATGTCGAAGGGCTGGCGGCGCTGTTCTCCAACCACATCCCTGATTACCGCAACCTGATCACCAGCTACAACGCCCTGACCGCCGGCAAGTAAGCCGCCGACAGCCTGGCACCCGCGAGGTGCCAGGCAAGGCAGCACACTCATCCAATCCAGCGCTCGTCTGCCGTTGCACAGTGGTTACAGGCCAGCTCACCTCCAGGGAATGTCAGCGATGAACACCGCAGCCGAAGGCAACCGCAGCGTCGTCACGCTTGTGATCCAGCACAAGGTCCGTGCCCAGGCGCTGGCGCACTACGAAACCTGGCTCAAGCGCGCCGTGACCACCGCTCGCAAACAGCCCGGTCATCTGGACGTCAATGTCATCCGACCGGACGACGGCGGCCGCCACTTCACCACCGTGGTGCGCTTCGCCGACGCCGGCCTGCTGCAGGCCTGGGTCAACTCTGCCGAGCGCCAGGCGTTGATCAGTGAAGTGCTGCCATTGTTGGAAGACGGCGATCAGACCCAGGTGCACGATGACCCGGAGTTCTGGTTCACCCCGCCCAGCGTCGGCGCCGCGCAACCGCCGCGCTGGAAGCAGGCTTTGCTGACCTACCTGGTGATCTGCCCGGTGACCCTGGTCATTCCGCAATTACTGGCGCCGCTGTTTGCCCGCTATCCGCTGTTGGGTGGCCAGATCACCGGCAACTTGATCACCAACCTGTTCGTCATCCTGCCCGTGGTGTTCTTCATCATGCCCTGGGTGACGCGCCGCTGTGCCGGCTGGCTGCGTCGCTGAGCGCCCGCCGTGATCCATTGCTAGCCTTCAACCGCCTGCCGATCACCCACCCGGACGGAGAGCACCATGAGCCAGGACCCTACCGACCAGAGCCGCCGCAAGTTCCTCGCCACCAGCACCGTGCTCGGTGCCGCCGGCGCCTTGTGGAGCGCATTGCCGTTCACCGATTCCGCCCATGCCGCCCTTTCAGGAGATCCCATGTCCGCCGACCTCATCTTGTTCAATGGCAAGCTGCACACCGTTGACCGCGAGAAGCCCACCGCCAGTGCCGTGGCCATCAAGGACGGCAAGTTCCTCGCCGTGGGCAGCGACGCCGAAGCCATGGCCCACAAGGGGACCGCCACGCAGATCATCGATCTTAAGCAGCGCACGGTGATTCCGGGCCTCAATGACTCGCACCTGCACCTGATCCGTGGCGGCCTGAACTACAACCTCGAACTGCGCTGGGAAGGCGTACCGTCGCTGGCCGACGCCCTGCGCATGCTCAAGGACCAGGCCGAGCGCACGCCGAGCCCGCAGTGGGTGCGCGTGGTCGGCGGCTGGAACGAATTCCAGTTCGCCGAAAAGCGCATGCCCACCTTGCAAGAGATCAACCAGGCCGCGCCGGACACCCCGGTATTCCTGCTGCACCTGTACGATCGCGCCTTGCTCAACCGCGCCGCGCTCAAGGCCGTGGGCTACACCAAGGACACGCCGAATCCGCCGGGTGGCGAGATCCAGCGTGACAAGTTCGGCAACCCCACCGGCATGCTCATCGCCCGGCCCAATGCCACGATCCTCTACGCCACCCTGGCCAAGGGACCGAAGCTGCCGCTGGAGTACCAGGTCAACTCCACCCGCCAGTTCATGCGCGAGCTCAACCGCCTCGGCCTGACCAGCGCCATCGATGCCGGCGGCGGCTACCAGAACTACCCGGACGACTACCAGGTGATCCAGGAGCTGGCCGACAACGACCAGCTGACCGTGCGCATTGCCTACAACCTGTTTACCCAGAAGCCCAAGGAAGAGCTCACTGACTTCAAGAACTGGACGCAGAAGGTCAAGCCGGGCGACGGCAACGACTTCTTCCGCCACAACGGCGCCGGCGAGATGCTGGTGTTCTCCGCCGCCGACTTCGAGGACTTCCTCGAGCCGCGCCCGGACCTGCCGCAGACCATGGAGCAGGAGCTGGAGCCGGTGGTGCGCCACCTGGTCGAGCAGCGCTGGCCGTTCCGCCTGCACGCCACCTACGACGAGTCGATCTCGCGCATGCTCGACGTGTTCGAGAAGGTCAACCGCGACATTCCGTTCAATGGCCTGCCATGGTTCTTCGACCATGCCGAGACCATCACCCCGCAGAATATCGAGCGGGTGCGGGCACTGGGCGGGGGCATTGCGATCCAGGACCGCATGGCCTTCCAGGGTGAATACTTCGTCGACCGCTACGGCGCCAAGGCCGCCGAGCACACCCCGCCGATCAAGCGCATGCTCGACATGGGCGTGCCGGTGGGGGCCGGTACCGACGCGACCCGGGTGTCCAGCTACAACCCGTGGACGTCGCTGTACTGGATGGTCAGCGGCAAGACCGTTGGTGGCCTGGAGCTGTACCCGGAGGGTTTGAGCCGCGAGACCGCGCTGCAGCTGTTCACCCACGGCAGCGCCTGGTTCTCCAGTGAGCAGGGCAAGAAGGGGCAGATCAAGGTCGGTCAGTTGGCGGACCTGGCGGCGCTGTCGCTGGACTTCTTCAGTGTCGATGAAGAGGCGATCAAGGGCATCGAGTCGGTGCTGACTGTTGTCGATGGCAAGGTGGTGTACGGCGCCGCCGAGTTCGACAAGCTCGGCCCGGCGCAGGTGCCGGTGTTGCCCGAGTGGTCGCCGGTGGCCAAGGTGCCGGGGCACTGGCGCGCTGGCGCACCGATGGCGGCGGCGCTGCACCAGTGCGTCGGGCCGTGCGGGGTGCATGCCCACAGCCATGAGAAGGCGCGGCATTCCAGTGTGCCGGTGAGTGATTACCAGGGCTTCTGGGGCGCATTGGGCTGTTCCTGCTTCGCGTTCTGAGGGTGGCCCGCTCCTGCTTAGGTCGTGGGAGCGGCGCTACGCCATGTCGCTGAAGGCGAATTCCTCCGCCAGATGATCGATCAACGACCGCACCGACGGCAGCAGTCCGCGCCGCGACGGGAAGATCGCATGCACGATGCCGCATCGCGGATGCCAGTCCGGCAGCATCTCCACCAGACGCCCCGCCGCCAAGTCCTCGCGCACCGCCACCCTGGGCAGGTGCGCGATCCCCACGCCCGCCACCACGAAGTGTCGCAAGGCAAACAGATCATCGGTGACCATTCGCGGCGTGTGCGGGATCACCAAGCTGCGGCTCATGTCCTCGCCCTGGAACAGCTCCCACTGGTACTCACGCTGGGCGCTGCCCCAATGGACGCTGGGCAGCTCACTGAGCTGCTGCGGGTCGAAGCCTTCGGCAAGCTGTTCGAGAAACGACGGATGCCCGACCAGGCACTGGGTGCTGTTGCTCAGCACCTTCATCACCATGTCGGTGTTCTCCAGCGGCGGGAAGCGCACCCGCAGCGCTACGTCGAAGCCTTCATGCAGCAGGTCGACGCGGCGGTTGGTGCTCTCGATGAACAGCTCCACCTGCGGGTATTTGAGCATGTAGCGGGTGAGCATCGGCCCGACCCAGGAGTTGAGCAGGGTGGTCGGGCAACTGATGCGCACCAGCCCCCTCGGTTCGCTGCGGTTGCGCTCGATGATCTCGGCGGCGCCCTCGGCCTCCACGCGCATGGCCAGGCAACGGTTGTAGTAGGCCTGGCCGATCTCGGTCAGCGAGCAGTGCCGGCTGGTGCGGTGCAGCAGGCGCACGCCGAGGCGCTCCTCGAGGTCGGCAATGCGCCGGCTGAGCTTGGACTTGGGCATGTCCAGCGCCCGCCCGGCCGGGGCAAAGCCACCGTGCTCGACCACCTGGGTGAAGTAGTAGAGGGAGTTGAGGTCTTCCAAGGGCGATCTCCGCAGCGCTCCGGGGTAATGGGGCGCAGTCTACCGGGCGGTGATGGCCTTCATCCAACTCCCTGAAGGCAATGTCGCTCAGGGCGACTCGATACCCTCCAGCATCGCTTCGGTCAGGCCCTCGGCCATCTCGATCCCATGCAGGCTGGCCCACAGCAGGCTCCTGCCGGTTTCATCCATATGGTCCAGCGCCTTGTAGCCAACGTTGTAGGCGCTGCGCAGGTACTCGGCGACATGCACCAGGGCGTCGTGGGCGTTGATATTGGGGTTGACCGCAAACAGCGGTGGGTGGCCGGCGTCGCATTTGCCGAAGGCGTGGTGACGGGTGTCGGGAAGGGGTGGGTCGGGGACGATTTTTTTCATGGTCAAGCTCCGATAGAAATTGACCGGCACCGTCCGTTTCCACGCGAAGGGTGGTGGCTGTACACGGGGTGGAAAACCAGGTCATCGGAGAACCCCGGCAGGCCTTGCGGCCTCCCGCGTACAGCTGCCGTCACGACAGATAATCCGATAACCAACCAGCCGGGTTTCCACGCCCGATCGCTGAACCGACAGCGACCCGGTCAGCCTAGAGGGCATGATTTCCCCGGACAATCAGAAGGGTATCGACAGACCTTGTAGGGTATTTCTTGGGCTGTAGGCTGCCCAGTGGGAAAGGTCCGCATAGCTCGTAGGAAGTGGATGGGGTTGTTCTAACTTGAGGTTGCCAGCCACTCGCAGCAGCTCAGGAACGATCTGACAAGAACTCCAGAGAGCGGGGGCTCTCATCGAGTTGGCCTGAGTGATCAAACTGTGTTCATGTCGAACTGGTCGATTACCTGGACTATCAATAAGGGGCTGAAACCATGCCTATGCACAACCCTCCCCACCCCGGCGAAGCCTTGCGCGAAGACGTCCTGCCCGCCATTGGCATGAACGTCTCCTCCCTGGCCCGCCACCTGGGCTATTCACGTGGTCAGTTATCCACAGTGCTCAACGGCCACGCAGCCATTTCAGCAGACCTGGCCTATCGCCTCGAACTGGCCGGGCTTGGCAGTGCCCGTCAGTACCTGGCCGAACAGGCGGCCTACGACCTGTGGCAGGCCGCGCACCGCGAGCATCCACCTATCGAGCGGCTGGCGTTCGCCTGAGACTCAATCCTCATCCGACGCAAACAACCGCTCCAGCTCCACCCGCGCTTCCTTGGCCGTCTGCATCACCTTGGCCCGGTCGTCGCGGACCTGCCCTTGGGCCTCCAGCACCTGTTCGTCATGCTCGGTGAACCGGGCGATGCGGTCTGTCGCCTGTGCTTCGGTGAGCCCCAGCCCGACCAGCGCGCGGCGGCTCATCTCCAGGCTGGAATAGAACGTCTCGCGGATCGGCTCGGCACCCACGTCCATCAGCTTGTGCACATGCTGACGGTTGCGTGCCCGGGCGATCACCTTCAGGTGCGGGTACAGGCGCTTGGCCCGCTCCGCGGTGTGAATGGCCACCTCGGGGTCGTCGATGGTGATGATGAAGTACTCGGCCTCGCCAACCTTGGCCGCGTGCAGCACTTCGGGGCGCAGGGGGTCGCCATAGAACACCGGCACCTGTTCGAACATGCGGGTCATCTCGATGGCGTCCACCGAGGTCTCCAGGGCTATGAACGGGATCTTCTGCGCCCGCAGGATGCGCGCGACGATCTGGCCCATGCGGCCCATGCCGGCGATCACCACGCGCGGGATGCCAGCGTCGATGGCCTTGTACTGCTCGGGCACCTCGCGGGCAGGCTGCGGGCGCTTGAGGGCGCGGGCGCAGCCGAGCATCAGCAGCGGCGTTAGGGCCATCGACAGGGTGATGGTCATCAGCAGCAGGTCGTAGGTCTGGGTGTCGAACAGGCCCTGGTCCTTGCCCAGCTTGAACACCACGAAGGCGAACTCGCCGCCGGCAGCCAGTACCATCCCCAGGCGCAGGGCGCTGGCGCTGTTCAGGCCACCGGCCAGGCGGCCGACGCCAATCAGCAACGCAAGCTTCACGCCGATCAACAGCAGGGTCAGGCCCAGCAGCACCAGCGGCATTTCCAGCAGCAGGCGCAGGTTGGCGCCCATGCCGACGCTGATGAAGAACAGGCCCAGCAGCAGGCCCTTGAACGGTTCGATCTGCGATTCCAGCTCATGGCGGTATTCGGAGTCGGCCAGCAGCAGGCCGGCAAGGAAGGCGCCCAGGGCCATGGACACGCCGGCCTCTTCCATCAACCAGGCGGTGCCGATCACCACCAGCAGCGCGGTGGCGGTGGACACTTCCGGCAAACCAGTGCGGGCGACGATACGGAACAACGGGCGCAGCAGGTAGCGGCCGCCGACGATGACGATGGCGATGCTGGCGAACACCTTCAGGCCATGTTCGAGGCTGTCGCCGTGGCTGGTGTCGGGGCCGCTGGCGGCCAGCAGCGGCACCAGGGCGATCAACGGGATGGCGGCGATGTCCTGGAACAGCAGGATGGCGAAGGCCAGCCGACCGTGGGGCGCATTGAGCTGCTTGCTTTCGGCCAGGCTCTGCAGGCCCAGCGCGGTGGATGACAGGGCCAGGCCAAGGCCGAGTACGATGGCCGCCGGCAGCGTCTGGCTGAAGCCGAACAGGGCGATTGCGCCGAGTACCGCGCCGGTCAGGACTACCTGCGCGGCACCCACGCCGAACACCGACTTGCGCATCAGCCACAGGCGTCGTGGTGAGAGCTCCAGGCCGATGATGAACAGCAGCAGGACAACACCCAGCTCGGAGATGTGCGCGACGCTCTCAGTATCGCGGATCAGCCCCAGGGCCTGCGGGCCGATGGCCACGCCGGCCAGCAGGTAGCCGAGCACGGCGCCCAGCTGCAGGCGCTTGGCCAGCGGCACGGCGACCACGGCGGCGAGGAGGAAGATGACGGCGGTTTGTAAAAGGCTGCCTTCGTGTGGCATTGCTCGGACTCCTTGAACTGCGTGCGGCAGCGCTTGATGCAACAGCTTATGCCATCAATGAAAGAGGCGGGCATTTTCGGGTGGGGAGGGAAATAGGACAATCCTTGGGTTACAGGAAGCAGCGTTCTGAAAGTAGGACCTTTGCTGAATCCATCGCGGGGCAAGTCGGACCGCCGCATCGCCGCTCCCACGAAGGTCTTATACCTTGCGTGGGAGCGGGCTTGCCCCGCGATGGTGATCGGCCACTTATTGCAGATGGTTTTTCAAGGCCTGTGCCGCCTGGTCCATGGCACTGCGCACACTGGGCACGGTGCTCAGCACGTTGAGCAGGCCATAGTCATGGATCATGCCGTTATAGCGCACGGCGGTCACCGGTACCCCGGCAGCGTCCAGCTTGCGGGCGTAAGCCTCGCCTTCGTCACGCAGCACATCCATTTCGGCGGTCTGCACCAGCGCTGGCGGCAGGCCTTTCAACTGCTCCAGGCTGGCGCGCAGTGGCGAGGCGTGGATGTCGTCGCGTTGGCGCGGGTCGGTGGTGTAGCTGTTCCAGAACCACTGCATCATGTTTCGGGTCAGGAAGTGGCCTTCGGCGAACTGGTTGTAGGACGCATTGTTGAAGTTGGCGTCGGTCACCGGCCACAGCAGGGCCTGGAAGCGCAGCTTCGGTGTGCCGGCCTCCTTGGCCTTGAGTGCCACCACCGCAGCCATGTTGCCGCCGACGCTGTTGCCGGCCACCGCCAGGCGGCTACCGTCAACACCGATCTCCTTGCCGTGCTCGGCGACCCAGCGGGTGGCGGCGTAGGCCTGGTTGATCGCGGCGGGGAACTTCGCTTCCGGTGACGGCGTGTAGTCGACGTAGACCGCCGCAGCGCCGGAGCCCACCACCAGGTCACGGATCAGGCGTTCGTGGGTGGGGTAGTCGCCCAGCACCCAGCCGCCGCCGTGGAAGAACATGAACACTGGCAGCTCGCCCTTGGACCCTTCGGGCCGCACCACGCGGATTTCCAGCGGCTGGCCGTCGGCCTGGATGGTCCGGCGTTCGACGCGGATCCCCGACACATCGACCTTCACCCCGGCCTGGGCACCGCTCAGCACCGCACGAGCATCCTTGGGCGCGAGGGTTTCCAGCGGCTTGCCGCCACCGGCGGCCAGGGCGTCGAGGAAGCCCTGGGTGGTGTGCTCGACGCCAGGGCTGCCGGCGGCGAAGGCGCTGTTCACGGCAAGGGCCAGCAGGCCGGAGGTCAGGGTGTGGGACAGTTTCATGTTCTAGCTCCTTTGGCGGGCGAGCCGCGGCTCAGTTCTGGTTGGCGAGGACGGTGGGTTGCACGTAGCTCACGGCGCGCAGCTGGCCGCTGCTGTCGCGGTAGGTCAGGGTGGCGGTGCTGGTCTGGCCTTGGGCGCTGACGGGGGCATCGACGCTGACGACCTTGGCGATGTCCAGATCCATGCCGTAGCGGTACGGGGTGGCTTCGCTGGCGAAGCTGCTGACGCTGGTGCCGAGGGCCAGGGTGGTGACGGTGACGGCGAAGGCTTTGCGAAGGGTCATGATCGTTCTCCGGGTTCTGCTGAGTGGGGTTGGCGACTGCTTTCTGCTTGAGATGAATGATGCGCGCAAATATTTAGTGCGCAAAATATATTTCCGCTATGAGACCGATTGAGTGGATCTGTCGAAGGGGCTCAGCCACGCGGAAACCCGCCGTAAAAGATCAGGCGCTGGGCCGGTACTGCAGCGCCTCCGCCAGGTGCGACCTGGCGATGGATTGCGCCCCCTCCAGGTCCGCCAGGGTGCGGGCCACCTTCAACAGCCGGTGCGCTGCCCGCAACGACAACGTCAACCGTTCGCAGGCCTGCTCCAGCCAGGCCTGGTCGACCGGCTCCAGCGGGCAGTGCCGGCGCAGTCCCTTGAGGTCGAGGAAGGCATTGGCGCAGCCCTGCCGGCGCTGCTGCAGCTCCCGTGCCTCGGCCACCTGCTGGCCAACACTGGCGCTGGTCTCGCCGCTGGGCTGGTGGGTCAGCACGGTACTTTCCCGGGCCACCGTCAGGTGCAGGTCGATGCGGTCGAGCAGGGGGCCGGACAGCTTGTTGCGGTAGCGCTGGATCTGCTCGCTGCTGCAGCGACAGCGGCCGGTGGGGTCACCCAGGTAGCCGCAGGGGCAAGGGTTCATGGCCGCCACCAGCTGAAAGCGCGCCGGGAAGCGCACCCGGTCCTTGGCCCGTGCCACCACGATCTCGCCCGACTCCAGCGGCTCGCGCAGTACCTCCAGCACGCGTCGTTCGAACTCGGGCAGCTCGTCGAGAAACAACACGCCGTGGTGCGCCAGGGTGATCTCGCCGGGTTGCGGTCGGCTGCCACCGCCCACCAGCGCTGGGCCGGAGGCCGAGTGGTGAGGATGGCGAAAAGGCCGCTGTGGCCAGCAATCGAGCGGGGCATGGCCACTGACAGAGCGGATCGCCGCCACCTCCAGCGCCTCGCGCTCGTCCAGCGGCGGCAGCAGCCCGGGCAGGCGGCTGGCGAGCAGGGTCTTGCCGGTGCCCGGCGGGCCGGAGAACAACAGGTTGTGCGCGCCAGCTGCGGCGACCAGCAGCGCCCGCTTGGCGGCGATCTGGCCCTGCACTTCGCTGAGGTCCGGGTAGGGGCGTTGCTCAAGCAACAGGCCATTCGCGGCGTAGGGTGGCAGCGAAGGTTGCGCATTCAGGTGGGCGACCAGTTCCCGCAGGTGCCCCACCGCGTACACCACCAGGCCGCTGGCCAGGCTCGCCTCTTCGGCGTTTTCCTTGGGCACCACCAGCGCCCGACCCGCGTCTCGCGCCGCCAGTGCCGCAGGCAGTACGCCCTGTACCGGACGCAACGTACCCGACAGCGCCAGTTCGCCCAGGCATTCGATGCTGTCGAGGGCGGCAACCGGTACCTGGCCATTGGCGGCCAGGATGCCCAGGGCGATGGCCAGGTCGTAGCGGCCACCGTCCTTGGGCAGGTCGGCCGGGGCGAGGCTCTGGGTGATGCGTCGGGCCGGGTAGTCCAGCCCGGAGTTGACGATGGCGCTGCGTACCCGGTCCTTGCTCTCCTTGACCGTGGTTTCCGGCAGGCCAACCAGGGTGAGCGTGGGCAGGCCGTTGGCCAGGTGGGTTTCGACACTGACGGCGGGTGCTTGCACCCCCACCTGGGCGCGGCTGTGGACGAGGGCGAGGGACATGGGGCACTCCGTGTTTGCAGGTGATGGCCGCGTCCTGCGGCCTGGCAGAGCTTAGTGGCGCTCCTGTGCAGGTGGACGAGAAGAGTGCGTCGAATTTTGTCCGGCCTGGCATCCAGGACTGTGGGCGCCTGCCGTCCGGGGCTGCCTGCCACAGATCACGGGAATCCCCGAACCTCGCGCCCGCGCCAGCAGTTCCTCGGTATCGTCGCCGCCCGGCAGCGCCAGCACCAGGTCGGGCCGGCTGTCGCGCAGCATGAAGACGTTGCGCAGGCGTTCGGCCAGCTTGCCGTGCAATTGCCAGTTGGGCGGATAGCGCACGATGTCGGCGCCCTGTTCGCGGGCCCAGCCTTCGATTTCGCCGCCCAGGTGCTGGCTGCCACCGTGGATCAGCACCCGGATCGGTTGCTGGCGCTGGAGGGCGTCCAGCGCCTGGCGGCAGCGGTGGTTGTCGGCGTAGTTGCGCCCCGCGCAGATCAGTACACGCATGCCCACCCCCTCAGAACCACTGGCCGAAGCGGCGGATGTACAGGGTCTTCATGCCCTGGGCCACTAGGCAGTAGCCCAGCAGGGTCGCGGCCAGCCATGGGAAGTATTCCCACGGCAGCGGCACCAGCCCGACCATCGCCCCCAGTGGCGAGAACGGGATGTAGATGCCCAGGCACATCACCAGGCCGGTGGCCAGGATCACCGGCAGCGCCGCGGTGCTCTGGAAGAACGGCACCTTGCGGGTGCGCAGCATGTGCACCACCAGGGTCTGCGACAGCAACCCCTCGATGAACCAGCCGGACTGGAACAACGCTTGCATTTCCACGCTGTTGGCGGCGAACACGTACCACATCAGGGCAAAGGTGGTGATGTCGAACATCGACGAGGTCGGGCCGATCCACAGCATGAAACGGCCGATGTTGCGGGCATCCCACTTGCGTGGTTCGCGCAGGAACTCCTTGTCCATGCGATCCCACGGCAGCGACAGCTGGGAGAAGTCGTACATCAGGTTTTGCAGCAGCAGGTGGATCGCCAGCATCGGCATGAACGGGATGAACGCGCTGGCCACCAGTACCGAGAACACGTTGCCGAAGTTGGAGCTGGCGGTCATGCACAGGTACTTCATGATGTTGCCGAAGGTTTCGCGGCCCTTGAGCACGCCTTCCTCCAGCACCATCAGGCTCTTTTCCAGGAGGATGATGTCGGCCGATTCCTTGGCGATGTCGGTGCCGCTGTCCACCGAGATGCCCACGTCGGCATCGCGCAACGCCGGGGCGTCGTTGATGCCGTCACCGAGGAAGCCCACGGTGTGGCCATTGGCTTGCAGCGCCTTGAGCACCCGCGACTTCTGCAGCGGAGTGAGCTTGGCGAACACCGTGCGTTCTTCGACCAGGGCCTTGAGCTGGGTGTCGTCCAGGCGTTCGATGTCCTGGCCGAGCAGCGGCTGGCCGGGCTCCAGGCCCACTTCGCGGCAGACCTTGCAGGTGACCACCGGGTTGTCGCCGGTCAGCACCTTCACCTTCACGCCCATCTCGCGCAGGGCGGCGATGGCCGGGCCGGCGGTTTCCTTGGGCGGGTCGAGGAAGGTCAGGAAGCCACGGATCACCAGCTCGCGCTCGTCATCGGTGTGGTACTGGGGTTTGCCGTCAACGGCCGGAATATCACGGGTGCCAACCAGCAGCACGCGGAAACCTTCCTGGTTGTAGGCGCTGGCGGTGGCCAGCAATTGCTGGCGTCGCCCGGCATCCAGAGCGATCCGCTGGCCGCCTTCTTCGACATGGGTGGCGATGGCCAGCATTTCCTCGACGGCGCCCTTGCTCACCAGCAGGTGGTCGCCCAGGGCATCCTTGACGATCACCGACAGGCGACGGCGGATGAAGTCGAAGGGCAACTCGTCGACCTTGGCGTAGGCATAGGGTGGCTGGAAGCGCTGGTCTTCGCCAGCAAAGCGCAGCACGGCCTGGTCCATCAGGTTCTTCACGCCGCTCTGGTGATGGCTGTTTAGCCAAGCCAGCTCCAGCAGGTGCGGGGCCACCTGGCCACTGGGGTCGACGTGGTGTTCGAGGATGATGCGATCCTGGGTCAAGGTACCGGTCTTGTCGGTGCACAGCACATCCATCGAGCCGAAGTTCTGGATGGCGTTCAGCCGCTTGACCACCACCTTGCGCCGGGCCATGGCGACGGCGCCCTTGGCCAGGTTGGCGCTGACGATCATCGGCAGCATCTCCGGGGTCAGGCCCACGGCCACGGCCAGCGCGAACAGGAAGGCGTCGCTCCAGTCGCCCTTGACCACGCCGTTGAGCATGAACACCACCGGCACCATCACCAGCATGAAACGGATCAACAGCCGGCTGACGCTGTTCACGCCACGGTCGAAGGCGGTCTGGCTACGCGAGCCGACGATGGCCTTGGCCAGCGAGCCGAAATATGTGCGCTTGCCGGTGGCCACCACCACGGCGCGGGCGCGGCCGCTGACCACGTTGGTCCCCATGAAGCCGATGTTGGGCAGATCCAGCAGGCCGCTTTCATCGTTGGCGCTGTCGGCGGCGGACTTCTGCGCGACGTGGCCGAGGGTGTCGTACTTCTCCACCGGCAGCGCTTCGCCGGTCAGCACCGCCTGGCTGATGAACAGGTCGCGGGACTCGATCAGGCGGATATCGGCGGGGATCATGTCGCCGGCGGCCAGTTGCACGATATCGCCGGCCACCAGTTCGTTCATGGGCACTTCGCGCAGGCGCGCCGGCTGGTCGTGGCGCTCGCGGCGCAGCACGGTGGCGGTGGTGCGGACCATGGCCTTGAGGGCGTCGGCGGACTTGCCCGAACGGTACTCCTGCCAGAAGCGCAGCAGGCTGCTGAGGCTAACCATGGTCATGATGATGACGACCTTGGTCAGGTCCGCTTCTTCCATGTCGCCTGCGCGTACCGGCAGCCAGTAGTCGGTAACGAAGCTGATGCCGGCGAGGGTGAGCAGCACGTAGATAAAGGGGTTGTGCAAGGCCTTGAGCAATTGCACCAGGGCCGGTTGCGGCTTGTCATGGGCGACTTGGTTGGCGCCGTCGCGCTGCAGGCGCTTGGCGGCTTCGTGCTCGGTCAGGCCCAGTTCGCTGGCGTCGAGGTTGGCCAGGGTCACGGCCAGGCCGTTGCGTGCCTCGCGGGCGGCACGCATGGACAGGCGGGTGTCTTCGCCGGCTTTGCTGCGGGTGTTGTGGTCTTTTACGGTCATTTGGCTGTGCTCCTGCCGCAGGAGGCGGCACGACACACAGTCGACTCACGGTGGGGAAGGTGAGTGAACGTGTTTCGTGTCGCAATGATTCAAACAATGAAAAGCGTGGTTTTTCCGACATTTAAGTGTTCGCTGGCGAATGCCGGAAATAAGATCGGCAGCGAACTTTCTACTGGCTGATTCCATGGTCGGTTAATCCCATCTGTTAAATGGCGGGCAATAGAGTTCCAAAGAACTTTAATTACTTAAAGTTCGGAAGTTTCTGACGATTTAAATGGCGTCAGTTCAGCGAGCAGACAGCATCGCGCGCGTCACTGCAGGCAGCAACGGGCACGCTATCGACTGGGCGGTTTCAGGGGCGAGGACAAGCCCCCGTCGCGGACAGGACGGTACGGGGCCTTGTGCGCAAAGGCGCGCAGGCGAGGGGTAGAGATATCAAGGTTCATGAGCTTGCCTCCGACCGGGCGGGCACCCGGGGCGGCAAGCTACGGCGGAGCATCAGGCTCTGGCGCGGCTTGCCCGACCTAGGGGCGGGCCCGGAGTTCCGGTTCAAGTGCCTGGCGGCCAGGAGCTGCCAGACAGCGACTAGATACTGTGTCCATTGAATTCTTCGTGAGTTGAAATAAAGGCCCGTTTTTCGGGGCGGGTGAACTTTATGCAAAGCATAGCGAGGAAGTCAACCAGGAAGACGTAACTTAAACAAGTTTCATCTGCTGGGAGGGAAATTAATGCAGTGTGCGGCGCGATTACCATCGCGTGGTAATCCCGCTTCTACCTGGGCAAGGTAGAAAGCGGGCATTCATTCAAGGCTTGGCACCCAGGAGGATGTGCGAGGCCTTGATCAGCGCGGTGGCCTTCACACCCGGCTTCAGGCCGAGTTCCTGCACCGCTTCGCGGGTGACGATGGCATACACTTCGGTGCCGCCGGAAAGCTTCAGCACCACCTCGGCATTCACCGCGCCGTCACCGACTCGCAACACTTCGCCTTCGAGGCTGTTGCGCGCCGACAGCCTGTAGCCGGCGGCATCGGTCATCAGCACCACCCACGGCGCCTTGACCAGGGCAACGGCCTGTTTACCGACATTGATACTGAGGTTGTGCAGGCTGGCCATGGTGACCACCGCGACCAGTTTCTCGCCGCCACCGAGAGTCAGCTCGACCTCGGCATTCACCGCGCCAGGCTGGACGGCGCTGACGGTACCTTCAAAGACATTACGGGCACTGACTTTCATGGCAAGCACTCCCTGTATCGATCGTTATTCTTTGGCGGACGGCGCCATCCTGGCTTCCAGCTCGGCGAATTGCTGCTCGAGGGCTTCGAGGCGGGCGCGTGTACGGGCCAGCACCACCATCTGGCTGTCGAATTCCTCGCGGCTGACCAGGTCGAGTTTGCTGAAGGCCCCCTGCATCAGCACCTTGAACTGGCTCTCCAGTTCGGCACGGGGCGCGGCGGTGTCGCCGCTGAACAGGCGCGAGGCCTGGTCGCTCAGGGCATCGAGGAAGGCTTTGGGCGCGAGCATGTCTGGTATCCGCTGATCACTGAAAGTGCCGCAGTGTAGCACGCCGCTTTTGCCCGCTTGCCCTGCACGCTTTTCGCGCAGGGCGGCCAAAGGTCGCGCACCGATTTTGTGCGCTTTTTCGCTGCTGGCAACTGGCCAATCCCTACCGATTCACGCAACTCCCTGTTTTCCCGATCGTTGTTCGAACTGGCAAGGTTTCTGCAAAGACCCGAGTGAGCCATGCACTGATGCAGTCCCTTGTGACCAGGCAGTGCGCAGGCGGAGCCGCAAGGTCCTTCGTCACAGGCGGATCGTGTGTCGGCGGGGAGAATGGAGCCGACGATGCGTTACAAAGCCAGGCGCTGCGCTTAGACTTGAGACGGGTTTGTTTTCCTGGGGCAAGTCCATCAAATCGGGAGAGAGTTTCATGAAGCTAGTCACTGCCATCATCAAGCCGTTCAAGCTGGACGACGTGCGCGAGTCGCTGTCGGAAATCGGCGTGCAGGGCATCACCGTGACCGAGGTCAAAGGTTTCGGCCGGCAGAAGGGTCACACCGAGCTGTATCGCGGCGCTGAATACGTGGTCGATTTCCTGCCCAAGGTGAAGATCGATGTCGCCATCGACGACAAGGACCTCGATCGGGTGATCGAAGCCATCACCAAGGCAGCCAACACCGGCAAGATCGGCGACGGCAAGATCTTCGTGGTCAATCTGGAGCAGGCGATCCGCATCCGTACCGGCGAAACCGATACCGACGCGATCTAAGCGCCAAGCAAAGCCTCACCAAACCCAACGCCCCAGGAGAAAACAACATGACTCTGCGCAAGATCGCAGGGCTAGGAGCCCTATTGTCCCTCGTAATGCCAGGGCTGGCCCTGGCCGAGGAAACTGCCGCCCCTGTGCTGAACTCCGGCGACACCGCCTGGATGCTCACTTCGACGGCATTGGTCCTGTTCATGACCATCCCGGGCCTGGCCCTGTTCTACGGCGGCATGGTGCGCTCGAAGAACGTGCTGTCGGTGATGATGCAGTGCTTTGCCATCACCGGCCTGATCAGCATCCTCTGGGTCATCTACGGCTACAGCCTGGCTTTCGATACCGCCGGTATGGAAAAGGGCGTGCTCAATTTCAACTCCTTCATCGGTGGCTTCTCCAAGGCCTTCCTCAGCGGCGTCACGCCGTCGGGCCTGACCTCGGCTACCGCGTTGTTCCCCGAGGCGGTATTCATCACCTTCCAGATGACTTTCGCCATCATCACCCCGGCGCTGATCGTCGGTGCCTTCGCAGAACGCATGAAGTTCTCGGCCATGCTGATTTTCATGGGTGTGTGGTTCACCCTGGTCTACGCGCCGATCGCGCACATGGTCTGGAGTGGTGACGGCGCGCTGATGTGGGACTGGGGCGTGCTGGACTTCGCGGGCGGCACCGTGGTGCACATCAATGCCGGTATCGCCGGCCTGGTCTGCTGCCTGGTGCTGGGCAAGCGCAAGGGCTACCCGACTACGCCGATGGCTCCGCACAACTTGGGCTACACGTTGATGGGTGCGGCCATGCTGTGGATCGGCTGGTTCGGCTTCAACGCAGGTTCCGCTGCGGCGGCCAACGGTACCGCCGGCATGGCCATGCTGGTGACCCAGATCGCTACCGCCGCCGCCGCCTTGGGCTGGATGTTCGCCGAGTGGGTTTTCCACGGTAAACCGAGCGCACTGGGCATTGCTTCGGGCGTGGTCGCCGGTCTGGTCGCCATCACCCCTGCCGCGGGTACCGTCGGCCCGATGGGCGCCCTGGTGATCGGCCTGGTGTCCGGCGTGGTCTGCTACTTCTGCGCCACCAGCCTCAAGCGCAAGCTGGGTTATGACGACTCCCTCGACGCCTTCGGCGTGCACGGTATCGGCGGCATCATCGGCGCCCTGCTCACCGGTGTGTTCGCGGCACCTGCCCTGGGCGGCTTCGGCGCGGTCACCGATATCGCCGCGCAGTTCTGGATCCAGGCCAAGGGCGTGATCTTCACCGTGGTCTACACCGCCATCGTCACCTACGTGATTCTCAAGGTCCTGGACCTGGTGATGGGCCTGCGGGTCAGCGAAGAAGAAGAGTCGGTCGGCCTCGACCTGGCTCAGCACAACGAGCGCGGCTACAACCTGTAACCGCCACGCTGGAAAACTTGCCCGGCTCGCCGGGCATTTTTTTTGCCTGTAGTTTGCCGATTCGCGCCGGGCAAACGGTTTCTCTGTCGTGATCGCGACGCAGGTAGAAAACTTACAAGTCATTGGGCGTTTCTGGAGCTTTGCTTTTTCTGCGAGCGCGCTAGAATGCGCGCCGAAGGGAGCTGGACGAGTAGTCCACACACTTCGCCACCCTTTGCTAGGCTTGCCAATAGCCTGTGGCCAGCAAGGGTTCAAAGGATTTTGTCAGGCCTTGCCAGGAGCAGGGCCTGCAGGGTGCCGGGCCTCCCATGAGGGGGCGGACACCCAGGGCAGTGGCCAACCCACGGCCAGTTGAATTTTCACTGGTGGCTGCCGGTCTACGGCTGCACCGGTCTATAACTAACCTGCTTTTTGCAAGTCATGAGGTAGAACATGAGCGACGACGATCTGGAAAATGATGACCTCGAAGTAGGCGACGAAGACGAGGCTGATGACGGCCTGGAAGCTGCGGCCGACGATGGCGCGGAAGATGCCGGCGATGACGACAGCAGCCCGGCACCTGCTGCCAAGGGCAAGTCCAAGGCGGCTGTCTCGGTAGACGAGATGCCGAGCATGGAAGCCAAGCAGAAAGAGCGCGACGCGCTGGCCAAGGCGATGGAAGAGTTCCTTTCGCGCGGTGGCAAGGTGCAGGAAGTGGAGGCCAACGTGGTCGCCGATCCGCCCAAGAAGCCGGACAACAAGTACGGCAGCCGCCCTATCTGAGTGGCTGAGCGCAAAGAAGCCCGCCGTCGCTGCGGGCTTTTTTGTGGGCGACTGTCAGTCAGCGCCAGCGTGCTAGCACGTCTGGCAACTGCGACAAACGCTGGATCTCCGCATCCGGCGCCTGTTCGCCGCTCCAGGGCTTGTGCTGGGGGTTGAACCACACCGCCCGCAGCCCGGCGCGCTGGGCGCCGGCTATGTCGTCGCCCGGGTGGTCGCCGACGTGCACCGCCGCTCCTGCGTCCACCTCGCCGCGCTTCAGCGCTTCGAGGAAAGGTGCAGGGTCCGGCTTGCCAATCCCCAGGTCTTCCGCGCACAGGGCGAAGCGGAAGTAGTCCGCCAGGCCGAGCCTGCGCACGTCGGCATTGCCGTTGGTGACCACGCCGAGGGTGTAGTGATGCCGCAGGATCTCCAGCACCGGCTGCACCTCTGGGAACACCTCGACTTGGTGCCGCGCATGCAGGAACACCTCGAAACCTTCGTTGGCCAGTTCCTGGGCGTGTTTCTCGCTGTAGCCGACCTCTTCCAGGGCGTGGAACAGCACCCGCCGGCGCAGGGCGCTGATACGGTGCTTGAGGCCCGGCTCGGCCTGTACCAGGCGCTCGCGGATGGCGAACAGGTGCTCGACCGGCACGCCACCGAGAATCGGCGCGTTGGCTTCGAGCCAGTCGCGCAGGACGACTTCGGCGCTGGCGATGACCGGTGCGGTATCCCAGAGGGTGTCGTCCAGGTCGAAGGTGATCAGCTTGATGCTCATGAGTCCGTGTCCTTGCTGCGTTTGGCCCGGGGGTGGGCGCTGTCGTACACCGCGGCCAGGTGCTGGAAGTCCAGGTGGGTATAGATCTGCGTGGTGCTGATGTCGGCGTGGCCTAGCATCTCCTGCACCGCGCGCAGGTCCTGGGACGATTCCAGCAGATGGCTGGCGAAGGAATGGCGAAGCATGTGCGGGTGCAGGTGCTGGCCGAGCTCGCGCTCGCCGGCGGCCTTGACCCGCAGCTGGATGGCTCGGGGGCCGAGGCGCTTGCCCTGGCGGCTGAGGAACACGGCGCTGTCCTGCGGGCCGGCGATGCCGCGCAGTTTCAACCAGGCCTGCAGCGCCTCCCGGGCCTTGCGGCCAACCGGCAGCACGCGGCTCTTGCCGCCCTTGCCTTGCACCTGCACCAGCCCGGCAGCCAGGTCCAGGTGCTCGAGGTCGAGCCCGGTCAGCTCCGACAGGCGCAGGCCGGACGAATAGAACAGTTCGAGGATGGCCTGGTCGCGGCGGGCGATGAACGCGTCGTCGACGCCGCCGTCGAGCAACTGCAGGGCGCGGTCGGTGTCCAGTACCTTGGGCAGGCGCCGCTCACCCTTGGGTGGCGCCAGGCCGTTGGCCGGATCGTGCTGGCACAGCCCTTCGCGGTTGAGGTAGCGGTACAGCCCGCGCACCGCCGAGAGCAGGCGCGCCAGGCTGCGCGAGGACTGGCCGTGATGGTGCTGGCGGGCGACCAGCTGGCGCAGTTGCTGGACCTGCAGGGCAGCCCAGCCGGCGATGCCCTGGGCGTTGCAGAATTCGATGACCTTCTCGAGGTCACGACGGTAGGCCAGCAGGGTGTGCTCGGACACCTGGCGCTCGTTGCGCAGGTGTGCGCAATAAGCCTCCAGCTGGCGTTCCATCAGCGCACCGAGCGCAGAGTCTGGGTAAAGCGCGGCACCACGCGGCCGAGCACTTCGGCGATGTAGCTGAGGAACAGGGTGCCGACACTGCTCTTGTAGTGCTGCGGATCGCGGCTGCCGATCGCCAGTACGCCGTGCAGGCCCTGGTACTCGAGGGTGGCCACGGCGCTGGAGCCGACTTCCTTGTGCTGATCGTTGCCGAACAGGAACGCCAGCTCATGTTCGCGCAGGCTGCCGCTGATGGTCTTGCCGCCGCCGATCAGGCCGCCGATGGCCTGCTGCGCCTCGGCCCCGGAAACCCAGCGCCCCACGGGCGCCGCGTTTTCGCCGAACAGGATCAGGCTGACGAAGGGTACCTGGAACTCCTGGCGCAGGCTGTCCTCGACCGCCATCACCACCTCTTCCAGGGTGCTGGCGTCGAGCAGGTCGAGGATCAGCCGGCGGGTCTTGTCGAACAGCCGGTCGTTGTCGCGGGCCACGTCCATCAGTTGCGACAGGCGATGGCGCATCTCGATGTTGCGATCGCGCAGCAGCTTGAGCTGGCGTTCCACCAGCGACACGCTGTCGCCGCGCTGGTGAGGAATGCGCTGTTCGACCAGCAGCTCGTCGTGCTCGGCGAAGAAGGTCGGGTGGGCGCGCAGGTAGGCGACCACCGCTTCGGCATCGAGCTCACTGGCCTGCGGGGATGCAACGTTAGGCTGATCGGTCATGGCGGATACTCGCTTAGAGACGAACTTGTCCTTCGAACACACGAACGGCGGGGCCGGTCATCAGCACCGGCTTGCCGGGGCCGGCCCACTCGATGCTCAGGCGCCCGCCTGGCAGGTCGATGGTCACCGGTGAGTCCATCCAGCCTTGGCTGATCGCCGCCACGGCGGCGGCGCAGGCGCCTGTGCCGCAGGCCTGGGTCTCGCCCGCGCCACGCTCCCACACGCGCAGGTTGGCGCGGTGGCGGTCGACTACCTGGATGAAGCCGGCATTGACCCGCTGCGGAAAGCGCGGGTGATGCTCGATCTTCGGGCCCAGCTCATGGACCGGCGCGTTGCGCACATCGTCCACGCGCAGCACCGAATGCGGGTTGCCCATGGACACGGCGGCGATCTGGTGCACCTGGCCGTCGACTTCGAGTGCATAGCTGCTCGCCTGCTCATCGGCGATGAACGGGACCTCGGCCGGCGTGAAGCGCGGCGGGCCCATGTCGACGCAGATCTGCCCGTCGTTGCGCACATCGAGCACGATGATGCCGCCCTTGGTCTCGACGCGAATGCGCTTCTTCGCGGTCAGGCGCTTGTCCAGGACGAAACGGGCGAAGCAGCGCGCGCCGTTGCCGCACTGTTCGACCTCGGAGCCATCGGCGTTGAAGATACGGTAGCGGAAGTCGACATCCGGGTTGTTCGGCGCCTCGACGATCAGCAGCTGGTCGAAGCCGATGCCTGTGTTGCGGTCACCCCATTGCTTGGCGTGCTTGGGTTGGATGTGTGCGTGCTGGCTGACCAGGTCGAGGACCATGAAGTCGTTGCCCAGCCCGTGCATCTTGGTAAAACGCAGCAGCATGGGTTCACTCCGGCAGCAGGCTTTCGCCGGCGAACAGTTCGGTGATGGTCTCGCGGCGACGCACTTCGAAGGCCTGATCGCCATCGACCAGCACTTCGGCGCAGCGGCCACGGGTGTTGTAGTTGGAGCTCATGACGAAACCATAGGCGCCCGCGGAGCGCACGGCCAGCAGGTCGCCCTCGGCCAGGTCCAGCACGCGGTCCTTGCCCAGGAAGTCGCCGGTCTCGCAGATCGGGCCGACCAAGTCGTAGGCCCGACCTTCGCCTTCGCGAGGCTTGACTGCGCTGATGTCCATCCAGGCCTGGTACAAGGCCGGGCGGATCAGGTCGTTCATCGCCGCGTCGATGATGGCGAAGTCCTTGTGCTCGGTGTGCTTGAGGTATTCCACGCGGGTCAGCAGCACGCCGCCGTTGGCGACGATGTAGCGGCCCGGCTCGAACACCAGGGCCAGGTCGCGGCTGCCGATGCGCTCGCGAATGGCCTTGATGTAGTCGGCAAGCTCCGGCGGCTGTTCGTCGCGATAGCGCACGCCGACACCGCCACCCAGGTCGAGATGGCGCAGGTGGATGCCGCACTCGGCCAGGCGATCGACCAGCACCAGCAGGCGGTCGAGGGCATCGAGGAACGGTTCGACGGTGGTCAGCTGTGAGCCGATGTGGCAGTCAACACCGACCACGTCGAGGTTCGGCAACTGCGCGGCGCGCACGTAGATGGCCTCGGCGTCGGCAATGGCGATGCCGAACTTGTTTTCCTTGAGGCCAGTGGAGATGTAAGGGTGGGTGCCGGCGTCGACGTCCGGGTTCACGCGCAGCGACACCGGCGCGACCTTGCCCATCTCGGCGGCCACCACTTGCAGGCGCTCGAGCTCGTCGGTGGACTCGACGTTGAAACAGTGCACGCCCACTTCCAGGGCGCGGCGCATGTCCTCGCGGGTCTTGCCGACACCGGAGAACACCACGCGATCGGCGCGGCCACCGGCGGCCAGCACGCGCTCCAGCTCACCGCCGGAAACGATGTCGAAGCCCGCGCCCAGGCGCGCCAGCAGGTTCAGCACGCCCAGGTTGGAATTGGCCTTGACCGCGAAGCAGACCAGGTGCTCCAGCCCGTGCAGGGCATCGGTGTAGTTGCGGTACTGCGCCTCGATATGGGCTCGCGAGTACACGTAGGTGGGCGTCCCGAAGCGTTCGGCGATCGCCGACAGGGCCACCCCTTCCGCGAACAGCTCACCGCCGCGGTAGTTGAATGCATCCATGGGATTTCCTTACTGCGCGGGCGACTCTTCTGGCTGCTCTTGCTGCTGCTCCAGCACAGGTTGCGGCTGGACTGGCTTGGCATGCTGGTGCGACTTGCGCGGGCCTTTGCCGTCCTTGCCGTCTTCTGGCAGGTACAGGGGGCCTTTCTGACCGCAGGCCGAAACGAGGCAGGCGACCGCGACCAGCGCCGCGAGGGAGGAAATCAGGCGTTTCATGGGTGAAATCCTTGGAAATATGCAGTATTGCGGCCGAGTATACCGAGCGACCACCTGATTGCCTATGCAAGGGGCACCCCCTTGGCGGCGGTGCGGCGACCAAAGGCGATGCGGCTTTTTCTTACAGCTATTAGCTTGTAGCTTGAGGCTTTCGCCCTTATCGTGCCCGGCTTGCGTGTGTACAGCCATTTTTCGAGGTCCTTGCAATGAGTTTGAGCGAAGCGCGTTTCCACGACCTGGTCGACGCGACCCAACAGGCCCTGGAAGATCTGTTCGATGAAAGCGGCATGGACCTGGACATGGAGAACTCCGCTGGCGTCCTGACCATCAAGTTCGATAACGGCAGCCAGCTGATCTTCAGCCGCCAGGAGCCGCTGCGCCAATTGTGGCTGGCGGACAAGTCCGGTGGTTTCCACTTCGATTACGACGAAGAGAGCGGCAAGTGGGTGTGCGAGAAGAGCGAAGAGCTGCTCGGCGAGATGCTCGAGCGCATCGTCTGGGAGCGGGCCGGCGAGAAGCTGGACTTCGACGAGATCTGAAATGAGCGAACAGCCCAGGCCGCCCAAGCCGCTCTACAGCAATGTGAGCCCGGCGGTGCCGTCACCTTGTATCAGCATATGTCGGCTGGATGAGTACAAGGTCTGTACCGGCTGCCACCGCCACGTCGAGCATATCCGTGAGTGGCGCTCGGCCGATGACGAACGGCGCCGGCAGATCTGCCGCGAGGCGCTGGCCCTGAAAACAGGGCGCCAGGCATAGCCACAACGACGGTGTGGGCTTGAGTATTTGCCCCGCTGTGGTAGTGTCAGGGTCTGCGTCGGTGACGCCAAGCATTTCACAAACCCCGCCCTTGGGCGGGGTTTTGCTTTATCTGCCTTTAGTAAATTGCCTGTTCAAAGGAGTCTGACTGGATCATGAGCACCAAGCCTTCCCTCATCCTCACCCGACTGGACGTGCAGCGTCTCGAGCGCCTGCTCGACGCCCTCGATGAAAGCACCCCGGGTGTGCTCGCCCTGCAGGACGAGCTGGACCGCGCCGAGAACGTGGTGGGTCACGAGGAAGTCCCGGCCGGCGTGGTGACCATGAACTCCCGCGTGCACTGCCGCGAGATCGCCAGTGGCAAGGATTACCACCTGACCCTGGTGTATCCGAAGGACGCTGGCCCTGAAGGCAACGTCTCGATCCTTGCGCCGATCGGCTGCGCACTGCTGGGCCTGTCGGTGGGCGACCAGATCGACTGGCCGGCGCCGGGCGGCAAGACGCTCAAGCTCGAGCTGCTGGCAGTCGAGTACCAGCCGGAAGCGGCAGGCGATTTCGATCTCTGAGGTGATCAGGGCTCCAGCTGCGCCTGCAGTTGCTCCAGCCCATCGTTGAGTGCCTGCTCCAGCTCGCGTTTGTAGCGCAGGTAGAGGCTGGTGGACCCTTGCTCGTCCTCCAGCAGCTCGGACAGGTCGAGGTCGGTGATGTAGCAGCGGTAACTGCCGCTGCCGCGGCGCTGGCGCAGGATCTGCCGGGCGACCACGGCATACAGCTGGTCGCCATGCTCCAGTTCGGAAAACTCCTGCTGGTCGCAGTAAAGGGTGACATGCACCTCTTCGCCCGTGCCGGCCTGGAGGATCGCCTGAACTTCGAAATACGCCTGGTTCTGGTTGTCCGAAGGTGTCGGTCTTGGCTCCAGGCTGCGTGCCTTGCCGATGCCTGAGGGCAGCAACTGGTAATAGAGGATGCGCAGCGATGCCAGCGGCAGGCTGTCCAGTGGCAACTGGGCGTCGCGGCGCATCAGCATCGATTGCAGGAAGCGTTGCAGCGGCAGCAGCAGGTGCGGCTCGTCCTGCAGTGGCAGCCGTTGTTGCCAGAGCGCGTTGTGCTCATCGAGCACGTACAGGTCGGCCCAGCCCTCGAACAGGCGGTAGAACACCTGGATGCAGCCGGGCTGGCCCTGGGCCAGGACCAGCGGCAGGTCGTGGTCCTGCAGGGCGTGGGTGTCCAGGTGCAACGGGCTGTATCTGCCGCGCTCCTCGCCGAGGGCCGCCAGCACCGCGTCGTGGTCGGCGAGGCTGGCCAGGGTCACCTGCCCGGGCTGCAGGTCGAGGATGTGGGTGTGCTGGGCCACCTGCAGCAGGTAACGGTGATTCAGGCCCTGGTCGAGCAGCAATTGCACGGTGTCGAAGATCTCCTCGACCCGCTGGCTGATGGCCTGGGCGCGGTTGTGGCAATAGCAGCGTACCCGCACCCGCGGGCGGTGGCTGCGCTGGCCCAGGCTGTTGAGGAAGTCGCGCAGGCAGCGCGCCAGCGCATGCTCGCCGTCGTAGCGTTGCACCAGCACCTCGTTCCAGCTGTTGAGGGTGATCTGGTCGAGGGTCAGCACCAGGTTCTCGCGCACCCCGGCGTAGCTCAGCGAGTCGGTGCGCTCAGTGGTCATCAGAATGTTCAGGTCGCGCTGATGGCGCAGCGGGTCGACGCCGACATTCACCAACAGCAGGATCTCGTCGGCCACGCTCGGCTGCAGCAGGCGCACCTCGCTGACTGTCTCCAGGGGCAGGGGGATGCTCTGCTGCAGGCTGCCTATCAGGTTGAACAGCTCGAACTCGCTCAGGTCGCTGACACCTGGGTGCAGGGCCAGGCGCGTGCTGCTGTCGATCACGCCGTTGCGATGGGCCCAGGTGAGCAGCTCTAACAGTTCGCGGCAGCGCTTGATCGGGCTGAAGTGCTCCCACTCGTGCACACCCAGGTTGCCGTTGTACAGCCCCCAGTGGTGTGTGCCCGGTTCCTTGCGGTTGGGTGATTGCACCAGGGTCAGGGTGTCCTCGGCCAGGTCCGGGGCGATGCCCGGGTTGATCACCTCGATCTTGCCGGCCCGGCGCTCGAAGGCGGCGTAGAGGCGGCGGCCAAGCACATTGAGGTCACGCTGGTCGGCGCGGCTGTTGGCGTTCTGCTGGCGGGCAAACTGGGTCAGGAAGCGGTAACTGTGGTTCAGCTCTGCCACCAGTTCGCGGCGCTCGACCGCCACTTGGCGCACTTTCCACTGGCTGCGACTGTCGAGCAGCGCCAGTTGGCGCTCGTCCCAGCCCCATTCTTCGGTCAGGCGCCCCAAGAGCTGGCGTTGCCAGCCCCCACTACGTGTACGGCCCTGGTCGCCGAGCTTCTTGTTTACCTTCAGGTACAGGCTGCGCCGCACCAGCTCCAGGCGTGCCGGCTCGCCGCGCAGGAGCAGGTAGCGTTCGATGCGGCGGTAGACCATCACGTAGGGGTCGAGCTCATCCAGATCCAGCTGGTTGGCGAACACGGCCCGTTTGTAGTCCAGGCTCAGGCAACGCACCTGCGGGTGCTCGCTGGCGTAGGCCTCGGTGAGCAGCAGCTTGAGCAGCGACTTGTAGGGTGAGTCGATACCCTTGAATAGCTGCCACAGCCCGGCGCCGACGAACTCGCCCGACGGAATGTGCGCCAGGTGTCCCAGGTCGAGATCGTCCTGGGCGCGGATGAAGCGCTTGGACAGCAGTGTCTGGGTGTAGTCGCGGTAGTTGTGTTCCTGGTACACCGGCACCAGCCACCACAGCGGCGTGCGCCCGGCCAGCCAGATGGCGGTGCGGTAGAACTCGTCGAGCAGCAGGTAATGCTGGGTGGTGCCGCAGTCGTCGGAGCTGAGCTGGCCATCGCGCTCGCCCTGGACGAAGCCCTGGGGTTCGATCAGGAAAAAATGAGCTTCGGCGCCTTGGCTGGTCGCCCAGGTTTCGAGCAGCTGGCACTTGCGTCGCAAGTCGGCCACGGCCTGCTCGTCCAGGTCCGGTGCATGGCAAACCCAAAGGTCCATGTCGCTCTGTTCGGCCTGGGCCAGCGTGCCGAGGCTGCCCATCAGGAACAGGCCGTGGATCGGCTGCGCTGGCTTGCCGTGGCGCGGCTTGTAGGTGAACGAGCGGGTCAGGCGCTGGACTTCGGCGAGCAGTTCGTCGTCGGGCTCGAAACCGGAGACGCCGGCGGGGGTGGTGCCGGAAACATAGCCTGGTAGCAGCGGATGATTGACGTGGAAGAACAGCGGCAGCAGCGTGAGGACCTGCTGCTGGCGTGTGGATAACCCTTCCATCGCCCGTGCCAGGCGGCCCTGGTTGATTTTCAGGAAGCGCGCACGCAGCTTGGCCAGCTCCTTGCGGTCGATGCCTTGATCCAGGTCGGGGCGGATTTCGTGGGGGTGGTTCATTGCGCGCTCAGGCAGGCCGGGGGAAGCTCTGGCGAGTTTAGCCTGAGTGGCGCGGTCGGATAAGGGGTTGGTGGCTTTTTGACGTCAGATTGCACACATCTTGCTTGGCTTCTGCAACGGGGTAGGCCCGCCCCCATGTTTTTGCGGGGGCGGGCTTGGCGAATTTCAGGCAGGCTGAGGCGTTTTCAGAACCCTGAGGAGCAACTGCACACTCTCGGCGGCGTCAGTGCCCAGGCTGGTGAGATAGCCGCCATCGGGCTGGTCGGTAAGGCCTTTGTCGTGCAGACGCTTGGCTGCGGCGACCAATGCCGGGGAGGCGTCACTGCACACCTTGATGCCTTCCTGGTGACTGTCCAGGTTGAACTGGGAAAGGACTTCCAGTTCGGCGATCAGTTCGGGGTTGAAGGGCATGGGCTACTCCTGACTTCGAGACAAGGATGGAAGTCAGGAGTGTAGTCAGGTTTATTCGATGTCGCCTTGATCCGCCTCAGGTGGCAGCTCCGGCAGGGCGCGCAGGGCCGTTTCGTACCACTCGGTATCGAACGGGCGATCTTCGTCGAGCATGGCGTCGATCTCGATGGCCAGCACGTGGGCCATGAGGTTGAGGATGTCTTCACGCTCGTAGCCGACCAGGGTCAGCTTGTTGAAAGTGGCCTTGGCGGCCGGCGGTTCGCCGCTTTCGATCTGGTTCTCGATCGCCTGGGTCAGGGTGGCCTCGGCGAAGTCTTCTTCATCATTGCTGTCGATGTCTTGGGGTTCGCTCATGGCGGTGCTCCTGTGGTAAGGCGCACAGTGTGCCACGCCTGCGCTGGCAATGCCCGGCCATCAGCACCGGGCATGGCACTGGCCAAGGGTGGGCAAGGGCGCTATAACAGCCGGGCCAACCCCATACGGCCTTGGAGGCTGTCTCAATGCTCAAGCTTCATGGATTCGCGGTCAGCAACTACTACAACATGGTCAAGCTGGCCTTGCTGGAGAAAGGCGTGCCCTTCGAAGAGGTGCCGTTCTTCGGCGGCCAGTTGCCTCAAGCCCTGGCCATCAGCCCCCGTGGCAAGGTACCGGTGCTGCAGACCGAGCACGGCTTCATCAGCGAGACCGGCGTGATCCTCGATTACATCGCACAGACCGAGCCCGGCAAGGCGCTGCTGCCGGCCGATGCCTTCGGGCAGGCCAAGGTGCGCGAGCTGCTGCGGGAAATCGAGCTGTATATCGAGCTGCCAGCGCGTACCTGCTACGCCGAGGCGTTCTTCGGCGCGGCGGTGGAGCCGCTGATCAAGGAGCGGGCGCGGGTGGATCTGCTGGCGGGCTTTGCCACCCTCAGGCGCAATGGCAGGTTCGCGCCTTATGTGGCCGGTGAGCAACTGACCATCGCCGACCTGATGTTCTGTTTCTCGGTCGACCTGGCCTGCGCGGTGGGCAAGAAGGTGCTGAACATCGACTTCCTGGAGGACTTCACGGAAGCGAAGAAGCTGTTGCAATTGCTGGGTGAGAACCCACACATGGCGAGGATCGTGGCGGACAAGGACGCGGCGATGCCGGCATTCCTCGAAATGATCAAGAACAAGCGCTAACGCTGTAAACAATCGCGGGGCAAGTCGGGCCGCCGCATCGCCGCTCCCACGAGCCTTGTCCAGGCCTTGTGGGAGCGGCGATGCGGCGGCCCGACTTGCCCCGCGAGTGCGTTGTCAGCGCGAAGCCAGCAGTGCCTGGCCGCGAGCCACTGCCGCGCGCACCTGGGCCGGCGCGGTGCCACCGATATGGTTGCGGGCGTTGACCGAACCTTCCAGGGTCAGCACGGCAAACACGTCCTGCTCGATCTGGTCGCTGAACTGGCGCAGCTCTTCCAGGCTCATCTCGGCCAGGTCCTTGCCGGTGTCGACGCCATGTTTCACCGCGTGGCCGACGATCTCGTGGCAGTCACGGAACGGCAGGCCGCGGCGCACCAGGTAGTCGGCGAGGTCCGTGGCGGTGGAGAAGCCGCGCAGGGCCGCTTCGCGCATAATCGCGTGCTTGGGCTTGATCGCCGGGATCATGTCGGCGAAGGCGCGCAGCGAGTCGCGCAGGGTGTCGGCGGCGTCGAACAGCGGCTCTTTATCTTCCTGGTTGTCCTTGTTGTAGGCCAGCGGCTGGCCTTTCATCAGGGTCAGCAGGCCGGTCAGGGCGCCGAATACGCGGCCGCTTTTGCCACGCACCAGCTCCGGCACGTCCGGGTTCTTCTTCTGCGGCATGATCGAGCTGCCGGTGCAGAAGCGATCAGGCAAGTCGATGAACTGGAACTGCGCGCTGGTCCACAGCACCAGCTCTTCGGAAAAGCGCGACAGGTGCATCATGGCGATGCTGGCGGCCGCGCAGAATTCGATGGCGAAGTCGCGGTCCGAGACGCCGTCCAGCGAGTTGCCGGCCACGGCTTCGAAGCCCAGCAACTTGCAGGTCAGCTCGCGGTCGATCGGGTAGGTGGTGCCGGCCAGCGCGGCGCTGCCCAGGGGCATGCGGTTGGCGCGCTTGCGGCAGTCGACCAGGCGCTCGTAGTCGCGGCTGAGCATTTCGAACCAGGCCAGCAGGTGGTGGCCGAAGGTAACCGGCTGGGCGGTCTGCAGGTGGGTGAAACCGGGCATGATGGTTTCGGCTTCACGCTCGGCCTGTTCCAGCAGGCCCTTTTGCAGGCGGGTGATCTCGGCCAGGATCAGGTCGATCTCGTCACGCAGCCACAGGCGGATGTCGGTGGCCACCTGGTCGTTGCGGCTGCGGCCAGTGTGCAGCTTCTTGCCGGTGATGCCGATGCGGTCGGTCAGGCGCGCCTCGATGTTCATGTGCACGTCTTCCAGGTCGACGCGCCAGTCGAAGGTGCCGACCTCGATCTCGCCCTGGATGGTCTTCAGGCCATCGATGATGGTGTCGCGCTCGGCGTCGCTGAGTACGCCGACCTGCGCCAGCATGGTGGCGTGGGCGATCGAACCCATGATGTCGTGGCGGTACAGGCGCTTGTCGAAATCGACCGAGGCGGTGAAACGGGCGACGAAGGCGTCGACGGGCTCACTGAAGCGGCCGCCCCAGGACTGATTGGTCTTGTCGGTGCTCATGGATTCACTCGTTGAAGGCGTGAACGGAAAAGTGGCGCCGATCATAGCAGGGTTGCGCCTGCCGCCGCAGGGCGCTGGTCGCGAGAATCGTCCGGTAACAAGGGGGTGCGGCATATTCAACGATTGAACGGCAGTGTTCCACGGAGCGTCTACAGTTGGACAAAGGGCTGGCGGTGAATCTGCCAGGCCAGTGAATCTTTGGCCTTCGCACCGGTCTGTAGCGTGACCGCGTTTCGGTCGCCCCACACTTGTCTACGCTATACCCGTGCGAGACTCACTCAGGAATCCAGCGCAATTATGAATGTCCTGATCGTTGATGATGAACCCCAGGCCCGCGAGCGCCTGAGCCGGCTGCTTGGCGAGCTGGAGGGTTACACCGTGATGGAGCCCAGCGCCACCAACGGCGAGGAGGCCCTGACCCTGATCGAAAGCCTCAAGCCCGACGTGGTGGTGCTGGACATCGGCATGCCGGGCCTCGATGGCCTGCAGGTCGCCGCCCGGCTCTGCGAGCGCGAGTCGCCGCCGGCGGTGGTGTTCTGCACCGGCGACGACGAATACGGCAGCGAAGCCTTCAGGGACAGCACTTTGAGCCATGTCGAGAAGCCCATCCAACCCCAGGCGCTGCGTGACGCCTTGCGTCGGGCTGAAAAACCCAACCGCGCCCAGCTGGCGGCGTTGACCCGCCCCGCAGGCGATACCGGCGGCCCACGCAGCCATATCAGTGCCCGCACGCGCAAGGGCATCGAGTTGATCCCTATTCCCCAGGTCATCTATTTCATCGCCGACCACAAGTACGTCACCTTGCGCCACGAGGCAGGCGAAGTGCTGCTCGACGAACCCCTCAAGGCCCTGGAAGACGAGTTCGGCGAGCGGTTTGTGCGTATTCACCGCAACGCGCTGGTTGCCCGTGAGCGCATCGAACGGTTGCAGCGCACGCCGCTGGGGCATTTCCAGCTCTACCTGAAGGGGCTAGAGGGCGATGCCCTGACCGTCAGCCGTCGGCATGTGGCCGGGGTGCGCAAGATGATGCAGTCCTTGCACTGAATACCCTTCGACAGCGTGAGAGCGGCCTTGCCCCGCGATAAGGTGCATTTCCCACCATCGCAATCGCGGGTCAAGCCCGTTCCCACGTGGCGCTTTGCTGATCTGAATCTGCGGGCACACCCGGAGGAGCTGTTATCATCGACGGCATTTCTCTGGTTCGGGGCGTTTCATGTCCACTCGCGAAATCCGCATTGCCACCCGTAAAAGTGCCTTGGCCCTGTGGCAGGCCGAATATGTAAAAGCCCGCCTGGAGCAGGCGCACCCAGGTCTCGTCGTAACCCTGGTGCCCATGGTCAGCCGTGGCGACAAGCTGCTCGACGCGCCGCTGGCGAAGATCGGCGGCAAGGGCCTGTTCGTCAAGGAGCTGGAAACCGCCCTGCTCGACAACGAAGCCGACATCGCCGTGCATTCGATGAAAGACGTGCCCATGGACTTCCCCGAAGGCCTGGGCCTGTACTGCATCTGCGAGCGCGAAGACCCGCGCGATGCCTTTGTTTCCAATACCTTTGCAAGCCTCGAGGCACTGCCGGCAGGCAGTGTTGTCGGCACTTCGAGCCTGCGCCGCCAGGCGCAACTGCTGGCGCGTCGGCCCGATCTTCAGATCCGCTTCCTGCGCGGCAACGTCAATACGCGCCTGGCCAAGCTCGATGCCGGCGAATACGACGCCATCATCCTCGCCGCCGCCGGCCTGATCCGCCTCGGCTTCGAGGACCGCATTACCGCCTCCATCAGTGTCGATGACAGCCTGCCGGCTGGTGGCCAGGGCGCGGTGGGGATCGAGTGCCGTAGCGCTGATACCGAGATTCATGCCTTGCTGGCGCCGCTGCACCATGCCGACACCGCTGACCGGGTGGTGGCCGAGCGTGCCCTGAACAAGCGCCTCAATGGTGGCTGCCAGGTGCCGATCGCCTGCTACGCGGTGCTTGACGGCGAACAGCTGTGGCTGCGTGGCCTGGTTGGCCAGCCCTCCGGTGGCACCTTGCTGGTGGCTGAAGCCCGCGCTGCGCGCGTGGATGCCGAGGCCTTGGGCATACAGGTCGCCGAAGACCTGCTGGGGCAGGGCGCCGAGGCGATCCTCAAGGAAGTCTACGGCGAGGCCGGCCACCCGTGAGCCCCTGGCGCCTGCTGCTGACCCGCCCTGAAGAGGACTGTGCGGCACTGGCGCAGACGCTGGCCGACGCGGGTATCGCCAGCGCCAGCCTGCCTTTGCTGGTGATCGAGGCGCTCGCGCCGGACCCGGCGCAGATGCAGCGCCTGCGGACGATCGCCGGGGCTCAGGCCATCATCGTGGTCAGCAAGCCGGCGGCCCGCCTGCTGCTGGAGCAGCTCGCCCAGGCGGGAGTGAAGCCGCCTTCCGCAGGTTGGTTCACGGTAGGTGAGGCGACGGCGCGAATTCTTCAGGAGCATGGGCTGCAAGTGGCCTTTCCAGCGGCCGGTGACGACAGCGAGGCCTTGCTCGGGCTGCCCGCCTTGCGCGAGGCTATTGCTGAGTCACCGAGGCCTCGCGTCCTGATCGTGCGCGGCGTCGGAGGTCGTGAACTGCTGGCCGAGCGTCTTGCCGAGCAAGGTGCTAGTGTCGATTATCTGGAATTGTATCGCCGCTGCCTGCCCGACTACCCTGCCGGAACCCTCGCCCGACGCATCGATGGGGAACGCCTCAATGGCCTGGTGGTCAGCAGTGGGCAGGGGCTGGAACACTTGCATCGACTCGCGGGTGCGCACTGGCCGCGGTTTTCCCGATTGCCGCTGTTCGTGCCCAGCCCACGGGTCGCTGAACAGGCCCGCGCACTCGGGGCGCTGGATATTGTGGATTGCCGTGGCGCCAGCGCCGCGGCCTTGCTGGCAGCCGTGCAGCGAACCGCTGCGCCTGCCTCTTAAGGCGCTAAGCTAGAGAGCGATGCGCCACCATGCAAAGGATGGATACGTGAGCGAAACTGTCTTGTCCAACACCGAACAGCCCGTGGCGTCCGAGGCGCCGGAATCCGCCACCGCCAAGCCCGCCCGACGCTCCGGCAACGGCCTGGCGCTGCTGGCCCTGCTACTGGGCGCCGCAGGCGTCGCGGTCGGCGGCTGGGGCGTCTGGCAGGTTCGCCAGCTGCAAGGCAGCGAACAAGGCCAGGGCGAACACTTGCAAGCCCTCAACCAGCGCGCCGACGCGCTGCAGCAGCGCGAGCAGCAGCTCAGCGCGCAGCTGGCCAGCCTTCCGGCAGCCAGCGAACTGGAAGATCGCCGTCGCCTTGTAGCGCAACTGCAGGGCGACCAGCAGCGCCTGAGCCAGCGCCTGGAGACCGTACTGGGCGAAAGCCGCAAGGAATGGCGCCTGGCCGAGGCCGAGCACTTGCTGCGCCTGGCGACCCTGCGCCTGTCGGCGTTGCAGGACATCACCAGTGCCAAGGCGTTGGTCGAGGGCGCCGATGAAATTCTTCGTGAGCAGAGCGACCCGGGCGCCTTCGCTGCCCGCGAGCAGTTGGCACGCAGCCTGGCGACGCTTTCCAGCACCCAGCAGCCTGACCGTACCGGCCTGTTCCTCAAGCTCGCCGCGCAGCGTGAGATGGTCCAGCAGCTCAGCGCCCAGTCGCCCGAGTTCGACAGCCAGGCCGACGCCATGGGGGCCCTGACCGCCGATGGCGACGGCGCCAGCCGCTGGTCACAGTGGTGGGCGGAAATGTCCAAGTACTTCCAGATCGAGTTCAATGCCGACGACAACGTTCGCCCGCTGCTGTCCGGCCAGTCGCTCAACCAGCTGCGCCTGGCCCTGAGCCTGACCATCGAACAGGCGCAATGGGCGGCGCTCAATGGCGAAGCCAAGGTCTACACCCATGCCCTGGACGATGCGCGCAGTGTGTTGCTGGCCAACTTCAACCCGGACAATCCGCAGAGCAAGGCGATGCTCGACAACCTCAATCAGCTGGCCGACCAGCCGGTGTCGGTGGTCACGCCTGACCTGAGCGAGAGCCTGGCTGCGGTGCAGGCCTATATCCAGCGTCGCCACCTGCCGGCCACCACGGAAGGGGCCAAGCCATGAAGCGCGTCTACCTGCTGGCAGTGTTGGCGATCGTCATTGCCGCGGCGCTGGGTATCGCGATCGCCAAGCACAGCGGCTACGTGCTGATCGCCTACGGCGGCTTCCGCTATCAGTCGGGGCTGTGGGCGGCACTGGGCGCGCTGGTCGGGATCGTCCTGCTGTTGCTGCTGGCGCGTTACCTGGTCGGGCTGGTGCTGACGTCCTCCGGGGTGGTCAACCCCTGGTCGCGGCGCAACCGCAGCCGCCGCAAGCGCATCGCCATCGAGCAGGGGCAGCTGGACCTGGCCGAGGGGCGCTGGGCAAGTGCCCAACGCCACCTGCAGCGTGCCGCCGAATCCGATCGCCAGCCACTGCTCTACTACCTCGGCGCCGCCCGTGCCGCCAACGAACTGGGCCGGGTCGAGGAGCGTGACCAGTTGCTCGAGCGCGCCCTGGAGCGCCAACCCCAGGCAGAGCTTGCCGTGGCCCTGACCCATGCCCAACTGCAGATGGACCGCGGCGAAAGCGACGGGGCGCTGGAGGCCCTGCAGGCCATGCAGGAGCGCCATCCGCACAATGCGCAGGTGCTGCGCCTGCTGCACCGCCTGCACCTGGAGCGTGGTGACTGGCCGGCGCTGATCCGCCTGCTGCCTGACCTGCGCAAGCACAAGGTGCTGCCAGCGGCCGAACTGGCCGACCTGGAGCAGCGTGCCTGGGGCCAGAACCTGGGCCTGGCGGCGACCCGTGACGAGGACCCGCAGACGGCGCGCCAGGCGCTCGAGCGCGCCTGGCAGCAGTTGACCAACGCCCAGCGCCAGGAGCCGCAACTGGTGTCGGCCTATGCCGAGCAGCTGCGCCAAATCGGCGCCCAGGGTGAAGCCGAGCAGGTGTTGCGCGGCGCGCTCAAGCGTGGCTACGAAAGCCATCTGGCCCGCTTGTATGGGCTGGTGCGCGGCGATGATCCTGGGCGCCAGTTGCAGACGGCCGAAGGCTGGCTGAAGGAGCATCCGCAGGACCCTAGTCTGTTGCTTACCCTAGGGCGCCTGAGCCTGCAGAATCGCCTGTGGGGCAAGGCCCGTGACTACCTGGAGAGCAGCCTGCGCATGGAGCGCAATCCAGAGGCTTGCGCGGAGCTGGCGCGGCTTCTGGCCGGCCTTGGCGAGACCGAGCGCAGCAACCAGCTGTTCCAGGAAGGCTTGGGGCTGCTGGATGAACGTTTGCTGGCGTTGCCGTTGCCGGAGGGGGTTCGGGTCTGAAGGGGCCTGGGCTCGCCCCACGCAGAGCTCATTGCCCTCGTGGGGCCGTGCCTGGCACCGGTTTTGTTGCCTTGGCATGCGTAAATGGCGGGCGCTGAACTTTCCTTCGTCCGTGTCGGAATGTTCCCACTTTCTACGAAAATGATTCCCTATCCATTCAGCGACTTGTCTGCGCTGTAGCGACTTGATACAAAGCGCCCCTTTCCTCTACCGTTTCAAACCACATCTCCTCTTTTCGGATCACCTTCGCCCATGTCGCTGGCCTGCCTGCGCAGCTTTTTCTTTCCCGCCTTCCTGGCCGCCGTCGCTGTGCTGGTGGCGTCGTTCCGCCTCGAGAACGTGGTCGGCCTCGACCCTTGCGCGCTGTGCTTCAGCCAGCGGCTGATGCTGGGGCTTTATGCACTGGCTTGCCTGGCCGCAGTCATTCACGCCGGTCAGCAGCGTTTGCATGCCTGGCTGGCCTTGGGGTTCTCGGTTGCCGGCGCCTTGCTGGCCGGTCGGCATGTCTGGTTGCAGGCCGAACCGCTGCCGGTCAGCGTTTGCCACCTGCCGCTGGCGCACCTGATGGAGCGCCCCTGGGGCGAGATCCTGCGAACGTTCCTGCTGGGCACCCCGGAATGCGTGTCGGTCAACTGGAGCTTTCTCGACTTGACCCTGCCTGAATGGAGCCTGCTGGCGTTCCTGTTGCTGGCCGCGCAACCACTGTCGTGGCTGGTGGTGTATCGATTGCGCCACGGCGCGGTGGCTTGATCCAGCGCAACGAGCCGGGGATTGCACGACCAGTGGTGGCCGGCAGAGGGATTAAACGCTTGTATGAACTTAGTCTGCTGCGTACCTTGATGGGCAGGTCGCGCGGGAATAATCTCCCAGCACGCATACCGAAAATACAACTGCTCGATGCCGTTTGCTGATGTCACCTTTGTGCCACGGTGTTGTGTCGCGAGGTGCAGCGGCATCTACCCAGAAGGGAAGAGATCGCCATGCTCGATAGTTGCCAGAACGCCCAGGAACGCTGGGGCGGTGTTCACAAGCTGATCGACCGTTGGCTGGAGGAGCGCCAGGAACTGGTGCAGGCCTTCCGCGCCCTGCGCGATGCCAAGCCGGCGTTTGCCGACAAAGAGAAGAACCGCGATTTCTGCGCCGTGCTGGTCGACTACGTCTCGGCCTGGCATTTCGAAGTCAGCGAGCAACTGGTCAGTGAAGCCAAGGCATTTGGCGACACCGGCGCGTTGGAACTGGCAAAACAGATCAACCCACGCATCGATGACAGTACCCAGATCGCCCTGGCCTTCAATGACCATTGCGAGAAAGGCGAGTGCAGGGATACCGAGCGTTTTGCCGAGAAGCTGGCCAAGCTCGGCAGCCTGTTGCACGAGCGCTTCGAACTGGAAGACTGCCTGATCGAAGTGTTGCACACCGCCCACAAGCAAGAAGACGCGGTGCAGGCCTGATTCAGTCGGCCACGTCCAGCAGTTCGATCTCGAACACCAGTGGGGTATAGGGTGCGATCAGGTCACCCGCACCGTCGGCGCCGTAGGCTTGCGCCGACGGGATCACCAGGCGCCATTTGGCCCCGGCTTTCATCCGTGGCAGCGCCACCTGCCAGCCCTCGATCACCGAATCCAGCTTGAACCACTGAGGTTGCAGGTTCTGGTCGAACACCGTGCCATCCGGCAGCTTGCCCACATACCGTACTTGCACGCGTCCATTGGTCTTGGGCTGCGCACCGCTGCCGCTGGCCAGTTCGCTGTAGAGAACGCCCTCGGGCAACTCACGGACTCCGGCCTTGGCCCGCTCACCAGCGATAAAGCGCTTTTCGGCTTCCACCAGCTTGTCCACCTGGGCCTGCTCTGCGGCGGCGTTGGCTTGTGTTTCGTGCTGTTCGAGGATGGCCTGCATGCGTGACTTGGCAATCCGTGGCGGCTCGCCCTGGTAGGCCTGGCGCAGCCCTTCGACCAGTGCGTCGAGCTGCAGGCCGGGCACTTCCTGACGCAACCGCTCACCGAGGCTGCTGCCCAGGCTATAGGCCAGGTCGCTGTCGTTGACGGGGGCGGTCTCGGCATTGGCCAGGGAGAGCGGCGTCACCAGGCACAGGCCGAGAATCAGATAACGAGGCATGGAGGTCTCCTGCGGCAATGAGCGCGAAGTATGCCAGCGTTGTTGGCCAGAGATGTGTAAATATCGGCACTGCACTAATGGGCAACTACACTTGTTTCCAGCTGCAAGACAACAACTTTGCCCAGGCATGCAACGCGGCGCTACCGAGACTGTCAACATGCCCTAGCGGCGGTAGCAGCAGAAGCATAGTATGAGCCGCACTCTCGTCAGCCAGGAGGTAAACCATGTCGGCCAAAAAGAAGCCAGTAAGTACGCCGTTGCACCTGCTCCAGCAACTTTCGGGCAGCCTGCTCGAACATTTGGAAGATGCCTGCTCCCAAGCGCTGGCGGATGCCGAGAAACTCTTGGCCAAGTTGGAAAAACAACGTGGCAAGGCCCAGGAAAAACTCCACAACGCCCGCCTGAAGTTGCAGGACGCCGCCAAGGCCGGTAAAGCCAAGGCACAAGGCAAGGCACAAAAAGCTGCTGGCGAACTTGAAGACTTGCTCGATTCGCTCAAGGATCGCCAGGCGCAGACCCGTACTTATATCCAGCAACTCAAGCGTGATGCCCAGGAGAGCCTGAAGCTGGCCCAGGGTGTCGGCAAGGTGCGAGAGGCGGCCGCCAAGGCCCTGGGCGCACGTACGGCAACACCGAAAGCTGCCGCCAAGCCCGCTGCAACCAAAGCCCCGGTCAAGGCTGCTGCCAAGCCGGCAACCCGTCCAACGGCCAAGCCTGCTGCTGCCAAGGCAGCGACCAAGACTGCCGCCGCCAAGCCAGCCGTCAAGCCAGCGGCCAAGCCTGTTGCCGCCAAGGCTCCGGCGAAGACTGCCGCCGCTAAACCGGCTGCCAAGCCAGCGGCCAGGCCCGCTGCCGCCAAGGTTCCGGCGAAGACTGCCGCGGCCAAACCGGCTGCCAAGCCAGCGGCCAAGCCTGCTGCCGCCAAGGCTCCGGCGAAGACTGCCGCCGCCAAACCGGCTGCCAAACCGGCTGCCAAGCCAGCGGCCAAGCCTGCTGCTGCCAAGGCTCCGGCGAAGACTGCTGCCGCCAAGCCAGCGACCAAGCCTGCTGCCGCCAAGGCCCCGGCGAAGCCTGCCACCGCCAAGCCAGCGGCCAAGCCTGCTGCTGCCAAAGCCGCCCCGAAGCCGGCAGCCAAACCTGCAGCCAGACCGGCCGCCGCCAAAGCCCCGGCCAAACCTGCCGCCAGCAAACCCGCCGAAAGCAAGCCTGCCACTCCGGCCGCCAGCGCCACTCCGGCGCCAGTGACCGGCGGCACCGCGCCTGCGGCCACCGGCACCCCGGCTCAGTCGCCGACTTCGGCGTCCTGAAGCCCACGGGCCGCGGCGCGCAGCTGATGCAGCGCGTCGTGGTCCCGGGCCTGGTCCGGCGCCAGCCGGGCTAGCCAGTCCGGCGCCGCGCCCGCTTGCGCCGGCCACTCACGCGCCAATGCCTCCAGGCGTTCCAGCAAGGTGCGTTCAGCCTGCAGTTCCAGGGCTTTCACCTGCTCACGCATCACGCTCAGTGGCGGGTCGGCCAGCGCGTGTTCGCGCCATTGCCGGCGCAGGGCGCGTAGCGGCGCCACAACGTCGCGCTGCCAGGGCCGGGCCAGCGCCTGCAGGGTGGCAATCCGTTGTTCGTCGGGGGCTATGCCGCGGGCCTGTAGCCAGGTGCCGCAGAGCAGCAGGCAGACATCGCCGCCAAGCTCCTGGAGGGCCAGGCAAGCTGCCTCGACACCCGGCCGGGCATACAGGGCCAGGGCATGATTCCACAGGTCGGTGTGCATGGTTTCACTCGCGCCAGTGATCGGTGAAGCTGGTAGACTCCGCGACCATCATGATCAGACTATCGAACCTCACTTTACAGCGTGGTCCCCAGCGCCTGCTAGAAGGCGCCGAGATGACCCTGCACACCGGCCACAAGGCCGGCCTGATCGGTGCCAATGGTGCCGGCAAATCCAGCCTGTTCGCATTGCTGCGCGGCGAGCTGTCGCCCGATGCCGGTGACTGCCAGCTGCCCGGCGACTGGCGCATCGCCCATATGCGCCAGGAGGTCGATACCCTCGACCGTATCGCCGTGGACTATGTCCTCGATGGCGACGTGCGCCTGCGCAAGGTCCAGGCAGATCTAGCCGCCGCCGAACTGGCCCACGATGGCACTGCCCTGGCGCGCCTGCACAGTGAACTGGACAGCGCCGACGGCTACACCGCCGACGCCCGCGCCCGCAAGTTGCTGGCCGGCCTTGGCTTCAGCAACGAGCAGATGGACCGCCGCGTCGGCGACTTCTCAGGTGGCTGGCGGATGCGCCTGAACCTGGCCCAGGCCCTGATGTGCCCGTCCGACCTGCTGCTGCTCGACGAGCCGACCAACCACCTGGATCTCGACGCCATCCTCTGGCTGGAGGATTGGCTCAAGGGCTACCCGGGCACGCTGCTGCTGATCTCCCACGACCGCGACTTCCTCGATGCCGTGGTCGACCATGTGCTGCACGTCGAACAGCGCAAGCTCAATCTCTACAAGGGCGGCTACAGCGCCTTCGAGCGCACCCGCGCCGAACGCCTGGCGCAGCAGCAGCAGGCCTACGAGAAGCAGCAGGCGCAGCGCGCGCACATGGAAAAGTACATCGCCCGCTTCAAGGCCCAGGCCACCAAGGCCCGCCAGGCGCAGAGCCGGATCAAGGCCCTGGAGCGCATGGAGGAGCTGTCGGCGGCTCACGTCGACTCGCCCTTCGACTTCGTTTTCCGTGAGTCCGAGAAGATCTCCAGCCCCTTGCTCGACCTGTCCGAAGGCCGTCTGGGCTATGGCGACAAGGCCATCCTCGAGAAGGTCAAGCTGCAGCTGGCACCGGGTGCGCGCATCGGTCTGCTCGGCCCCAACGGCGCGGGCAAGTCGACCCTGATCAAGAACCTCGCCGGTGAGCTGCAGCCATTGTCCGGGCGCCTGGTGCGTGGCGAAAACCTCGCCGTCGGCTACTTCGCCCAGCACCAGCTCGACTCGCTGGACGACAAGGCCAGCCCGCTGCTGCACCTGCAGCGCATTGCCCCGGGTGAGCGCGAGCAGACCCTGCGTGACTTCCTTGGTGGTTTCGACTTCCATGGCAACCGTGTCGACGAACCGGTGGTGAACTTCTCCGGTGGCGAAAAGGCCCGCCTGGCCCTGGCGTTGATCGCCTGGGAGCGGCCGAACCTGTTGCTGCTCGACGAGCCGACCAACCACCTGGACCTCGAGATGCGTCTGGCGCTGACCATGGCGCTGCAGGAATTCGCGGGTGCCGTGGTGGTGGTCTCCCACGACCGTCACCTGCTCAAGAGCACCACCAACGACTTCCTGCTGGTGGCCGACGGCAAGGTCGATACCTTCGACGGCGACCTCGACGACTACAGCCGCTGGCTGGTCGAGTTCCGCCAGCGCAACACGCCGGTGAGCAGCACGCCGGCCAACCCGGACAAGACCGACAAGAAAGCCCAGCGCCAGGCGGCCGCGGCGCTGCGCCAGCAGTTGGCGCCGCACAAGAAGGCGGCCGACAAGCTGGAGACCGAGCTCAACCAGGTGCACAAGGACCTGGCCGAGGTCGAGTCCGCCCTGGGCGACGGTGGCGTGTACGAGGCCGCGCGCAAGGACGAACTGCGCGACCTGCTGGCGCGCCAGACCAAGCTCAAGCAACGCGAAGGCGAGCTTGAGGAGGCCTGGATGGAGGCCCTGGAAACCCTTGAAAGCATGCAGGCCGAACTCGAGGCGCTGTCCTGATGGAGGAGCTGCGCTCGCTGTTACCGGGGCAGTGGATGGACTCGATGTGGCTGGGGTTGCAGATTCTGCTGATCCTGATCGCCGCGTTCGTCCTGCAGCGCATGGTCGCTCGCGGGTTGAGAAGCCTGGGCGAACGCTACCCGTTGCCGCACGAGCTGATGGTGCCGGTGCGCGGCGCCTTGCGCTGGCTGATCATGGGCAGCGCGCTGTTGTTCGTGCTCGAGCGCCTGGGTGTATCGGCCACGGTGCTGTGGACCGCGCTGTCGGGCTTCGTCGCGGTGGCGGCGGTGGCGTTCTTCGCTATTTGGAGCGTGCTGTCCAACCTGCTGTGCGCGGTGCTGATCTTCACCGTCGGGCCGTTTCGTATCGGCGATGTGGTCGAGCTGGTCGATACCCTCGACAAACCGGGGGTGAAGGGCCGGGTGATCGCCATCAACCTGCTGTACACCACGCTGATGGAAACGCCGGAAGCGGGTGGCGCACTGGTGCAGGTGCCCAACAGCCAGTTCTTCCAGAAAGCCGTGCGCCGTTGGCGTGGCGCCGAGGCCACCACTGCGGTCAAGCCGGAATCGATCGAAACCGACTGAAGTCGCAGAATTTACTGGTTATTTTTTCGCCAGCACCGTAGCTTAACGCTTTGTAACAAATGTTCGAGCGAGGTGTGCGATGTCGATGGAAACGTGGTTGGCCTTCTTTGCCGCGTGCTGGGTGATCAGCCTGTCGCCGGGTGCCGGGGCGATCGCCTCGATGTCCAGCGGGCTGCAGTACGGTTTCTGGCGTGGTTACTGGAACGCCCTGGGCCTGCAACTGGGCCTGATCGTGCAGATCGCCGTCATCGCCGCCGGTGTCGGCGCCATCCTCGCCGCTTCCGCCACGGCCTTCCAGGTCATCAAGTGGTTCGGCGTCGCCTACCTGGTCTACCTTGCCTACAAACAATGGCAAGCCCTGCCGATGGACATGAGCGACGAGTCCGGCGTGCGGCCGATCGGCAAGCCGCTGAGCCTGGTGTTCCGTGGCTTCCTGGTCAACGTCAGCAACCCCAAGGCGCTGGTGTTCATGCTCGCGGTGCTGCCGCAGTTCATCAACCCGCACGAGGCGTTGCTGCCGCAGTACGTGGCGATCACCGTGACCATGATCAGCGTCGACATGCTGGTGATGGCGGGTTACACCGGCCTGGCTTCGCGGGTGCTGCGCCTGTTGCGTACGCCGAAGCAGCAGAAACGCCTGAACCGTACCTTTGCCGGATTGTTCATTGGCGCGGCGACCTTCCTCGCCACCCTGCGCCGCGCGCCGATCTGAACTGTACTGGGGCCTCCCAGAGGCCCCATCAGCGCTGCCGGTCCACCAGCCCCTTTAGCAAGTCCAACGGCAGTGGAAACACGATGGTCGAGCTCTTGTCTCCGGCAATCGAACCCAGCGTCTGCATGTAGCGCAGTTGCATCGCCCCCGGCTCCTTGCCCAGCATCTGCGCCGCCTGCATGAGTTTCTCCGACGCCTGCAACTCACCTTCGGCATGGATCACCTTGGCCCGTCGTTCACGCTCGGCCTCGGCCTGGCGGGCAATGGCGCGGATCATCGACTCGTTGAGGTCGACGTGCTTGATCTCGACGTTGGCCACCTTGATGCCCCAGGCGTCGGTCTGCGCGTCCAGCACTTCGCGGATATCCGAGTTCAACTGTTCGCGCTCGGCCAGCAGTTCGTCCAGCTCGTGCTTGCCGAGCACCGCCCGCAGGGTGGTCTGGGCCAGCTGGCTGGTGGCGGCGAGGAAGTCCTCGACCTGGATGATCGCCTTCTGTGGGTCGAGCACGCGAAAGTACAGCACGGCGTTGACCTTGACCGAGACGTTGTCGCGGGTGATCACGTCCTGGGGCGGCACATCGAGCACCACGGTACGCAGGTCGACGCGCACCATCTGCTGGATCCCCGGAATCAGGATGATCAGGCCCGGGCCCTTGACCTGCCAGAAACGCCCGAGCTGGAACACCACGCCGCGCTCGTACTCGCGCAGGATGCGCAGCGCCGACAGCAGCAGTATGGCCAGCAGCACCAGTACGGCGCTGAAACCGAATTGCATGAACATCGTCTACTCTCCTTGCGCCGTGGGCGCAGTGGCGCTGACCTCCAGGGTCACGCCATGACGGGCCGTCACTCGCACGTGCTGGCCAGGTTGCAGTGGTGTCGCACACTGCACCTGCCACTGTTCGCCCTGGGCCTGTACCGAACCGCAGAACGGGTTGTCGGTGCGCACCTGCGTCACCGTGACCAGGCTGCCCACCAGCCCGGCATCGCCGCTGACCAGGGCGCGCCGGCGCGCTTTCACCGCCATGCCCAGCACGCCGCCGAGCAACAGCGCCGAGAGCACTGCCAGGCTGATGATCAGCGCCAGCGGAATGCCGAAGCCGGGGGCGTCGGTGTCCATCAGGATCACCGCCCCGACGACGAAGGCGACGATGCCGCCGAAGCCGACCACGCCGAAGCTGGGCAGGAACGCCTCGGCGACCATGAACGCCACCCCGAGCAGGATCAACGCCACCCCGGCATGGCTCACCGGCAGCAGTTGCAGGGCATACAGCGCCAGCAGCAGGCAGATGCCGCCGACCACGCCGCCGACCCCGGAGCCCGGGTTCATGAATTCGAACAGCAGGCCGTACACGCCGATCATGATCAGGATCAGCGCCACGCTGGGGTTGGTGATCACCGCCAGCAGGCGGGTGCGCCAGTCCGGCAGGTGTTCGGTCACACTGGCCTCATGGGTGCGCAGTTGCACGGTCTGGCCTGCGACGAGCAGTGACTTGCCATCGAGCTGGCGCAGCAGGTCGGGGAGGTCAGCGGCGACCAGGTCGATTACCTGCAAGCGCTGGGCTTCGCTGGCCGACAGGCTGACAGCCTCGCGCACGGCCTTCTCCGCCCAGTCGGCGTTGCGCCCGCGCAGCTGGGCCAGGCCACGGATGTAGGCGGAGGCGTCATTGACCTGTTTACGTGCCAGTGTGCCTTCTTCGCTGTTCGTGGCGGGTTGTTCAGCTTTGCCGGGAGCGCCGACCTGGACTGGCGTCGCGGCGCCGAGGTTGGTCCCTGGGGCCATGGCCGCGATATGGCTGGCGTAGAGGATGTAAGTGCCGGCGCTGGCTGCCCTGGCCCCACCCGGGGCGACGTAGGTGGCCACCAGCACGGGGCTTGCCAGGATCGCCTTGATGATCTGGCGCATGGCGCTGTCCAGCCCACCGGGGGTATCGAGGCGGATCACCACCAGTTGCGCGCGTTGTGCCTGCGCCTGGTCCAGCCCACGCAGCAGGTAGTCGGCGCTGGCCGGGCCGATGGCATCATCGACGCTCAACAGCCATACATTTGCGCCAGGCGCGCTCTGGCCACCCGGCGCGAAGCCGAGGATCAACAGCAACAGCAGCATGCGCCAGCGCTGGGCGATCACCTGTCGTCACCTCATGCAGACCTGTCCTTGAAGTTTAGCCGTGCCTGCCGGGTCACGGCCTAAACTTGAGGGTGGGGGCAAAACCGGAGGTGCATCATGCGTATGGCCAAGACCCTTCAGCAGCGCCTGGACCAGGCCAACTGCGACTACGACATCATTCCCCATCCCCACTCGGCCACCAGCCTTGAGTCGGCGCGCACGGCCGGCGTACCCGCCGAGCGGGTCGCCAAGTCAGTGATGCTTGATGACCGCCATGGCAACTTCATCATGGCCGTGCTGCCGGCCAACCGGCATCTGGACATGACCGAGGTGCGCATGACCGGGGCCTGGCAGCTGACCCGCGAAAGCAACCTGCCGAGCCTGTTCGGCGATTGCGAGCGCGGCGCCATCCCGGCCCTGGGCGACGCCTACAACATTCCCATGCTGCTCGACCGGAGTCTTACCCGCCAGGGCGATGTCTACCTCGAGGCAGGTGACCACGATCATCTGATCCACATGAGCATGGAGCAATACTTGAAGCTGGTGCCGCACGCCGAAGTGCGCGAACTGAGCTGATGCTCGCAACCAACGCCGGGTTGGCGTCGTGGACGACCGGCCCGGCCATAGGAGTGAATCATGGAAGCGCCGATCCACAAGTTTTCCGAACTGTTCAAGCAACTGGGCCTGCCGGACGATGCGCTGGGCATCGACCAGTTCATCACCAGTCATTCGCCGCTCAAGGGGGATGTGAAGCTGGTGGATGCGCCGTTCTGGAACGAGTCCCAGCGTTCGTTCCTCAGGGACAGCATCCTTGAGGATGCCGATTGGGCGGAGCTGTTCGACCAACTCAACGAAGCGCTGCGTCGCCCCCGCCAATAAAGCGCCGAGCGGCACCTGATGGGTGATCGGGCCGTTGCTATGCTCAGGTAAAACAAGAGGGGATGGCGCGATGAAAGATCCCTACGCACCAGGATTCTGGTGCACCGTGACGATCCTGGGCACCCTGACCGCCGGCTACTTCTACGGTATACGGCACACCCACCAGATGAACCAGGCCGTGCAGTTTCTCTATGCCGCCGCCGCCGTTACCGCGGCGGTGGCGCTCTGCGGCCTGGCCTGGATCGCCTGGCAGCATTTGCACCTGAACAAGCGTGAGGTGGCCCAGGGGCGAACGTTGCTGACCATCTGGAACACCAAGGTCGCCCTGCGCCGGGTCGAGACGGTGTTTGACCGCTACTTCTGGGGCAGCTACTGGCACTCCGGGCGCACCTTCGAGGAGGTGATGGGCGAGCTCAAGGGCACACCGCTGGAGCAGAGCCTCGACGCCCTCAAGCGCCAGTGCCGGGAACTCGACCGCGAGGTGCACGACCACCACCATCACTGGCTGGCCAATGCCCGCGACTTGTCCAGCGTGGCCACGGCGATGGCCCGCGAGCGCTATCAGCTGGACCTGTGCGATGCCCCGGTGCGCGAGGGCGGCAATACCGCCGTGCTCAATCGCGATCTGGAAGTGCTGGTGTACACCTGGTCGGCGCGCCTGCGCAGCTTCGACCATCAACTGGACGAGCTGGAGCGCGCTTACCACTGAGCGAGATCATTCGCCGCGGATGTATTGCTCAAGCTGCAGGATCAGGTTGGCCTGCTCGGCAATGGTTTCCTTCACCAGGTCGCCGATCGACAGCAACCCCAGCAGTTTGCCGTTGTCCACTACCGGCAGGTGGCGCAGGTGGCGGTTGGTCATCAGGTTCATGCAGTACTCGAGGTTCTGCTTGGGCTCCACGGTGACCACCGGCGAACTCATGATTTCCCGTACCGGCGTGGCAGCCGACGAGCGTCCCTTGAGTACCAGTTTGCGGGCATAGTCGCGCTCGCTGACGATGCCTACGACCTGATCGTTTTCCATCACCGGCAATGCACCGACGTTCTTCTCCGCCAGCAGCTTCAAGGCATCCAGCACCGAGTCATCAGGGCCTATGGTGTAGACGGTCTGATGCTGGGACTTGGCTTTGAGGATTTGTTCGACGTTCTTCATACGGGCCTCGGTGGGTGAAAAAGCGCTGTGTCGAAGTAAATAAAGCATCCGGCACGGCGCTCTGCACGGCAATGCAGGAAACGGCATCGAGGTGATTGAAAAACGTCATCGTGGCAAGGGGCTGCTGCGCAGCCCCGGGGTGAGTCATCAGAGCTTCGGCATCTGCCCGATCCGCGCCACCATCTCGCTGACGATCTGCATGTCGAGCATGAACTGCTCCACGGTCTTGAACTCGTTGTCGTTGTGCCCGGTGTACTTCACATCCGGCATGGCCAGGCCGAACTGCACGCCGTTGGGCAGGTCGTGCACCGAGGTGGCGCCAGCGGAGGTGCCGTACTCGTGCTTCATGCCCAGGTTCTCGCTGGCCACGGCCAGCAGGGCCTTGACCCACTCGCCTTCGGGGTTGCGGTACATCGGCTCGTCCATGCTGTAGTCGAAGGCCACCTTGGTCTGGCTCTTGGCAACCCAGCTGTCGAGCTTGCCGGAGATCTCACCCTTGAGGGTGTCGAGCGACTTGCCTTTGGGAATACGCAGGTTCACCGCCAGCTTCAGCGCCTTGTCATCCAGGCCGACGAAGGTCAGCGAGGTGGTCAGCGGGCCCATGAAATCGTCCTTGAAGCCCACGCCTAGCTTGTTGCCCAGGTAGTCCAGGCCCCAGTTGTCGGCGGCGTAGCGGGCGGCGTCGGTGATGTGGTTGTGCTTGAGCGGCACCTCCTTGCCCAGGCCATTGAGGAAGTCGAGCATGCGCGCCACCGGGTTGACCCCGGACTCGGGCTCGGAGGAGTGCGCCGAGACGCCGGTCACGGTCAGCAGCACCTGCTTGCCGTCGACCTTGGCGTCGATGCTGAAGTCACCGCCATGGCGCTTGACGTAGGCCGCGCCGGCTTTTTCCAGGGCCTTGGCCAGCTCGGCCGGCTTGTCGCCGGTCAATGTCGCCACCGAGCTGCCGGGGATCTGGTTGGTGGCCAGGCCGCCGGTGAGGTTGATCACCTCGGCGCCTTTGCCATCACCGGCACGCTTGGCGAAGGTGGCCATGACGGTGCCATAGCCTTTCTCGGCGATCACGACCGGGTAGCCGCCGTCCAGCGCGAGGTTGTAGTCGGGGGTGGCGTTGCGTTCGAAGTAGTAGGGAATGGCGTCACCGGTGGTTTCCTCGGTGGTGTCCACCAGCAGCTTGAACTGGCGCGCCAGTGGCAGCTTTTCGTCCTTGGCTACTTTCAGCGCATAGAGCGCCACGACGATGCCGTTCTTGTCGTCCTCGGTGCCGCGGCCATACATGCGGTCGCCCACCAGGGTGACCTTGAACGGGTCGAGCTTGGTGCCGTCCTTGAGCTTCCAGTTTTCCGGGGTGACCGGCACCACGTCGGCATGGGCGTGGATGCCGATGACTTCCTTGCCCTCGCCGAGTGTGATCTCGTAGACGCGGTTGTCGATATTGCGGAACTGCAGGCCGAAGCCCTCGGCCAGGGCCTTGATCTTGTCGGCGATCTTGAGGAACTGCGGGTTTTCGTGCTGCGGCACACCCTCTTTGCGAACGGTCGGAATTTCCACCAGCTCGCGCAGGGTCTCCTTGGCGGCCTTGCCGTACTTGATGCGGGTGTACAGGCCCAGCAGGCGGTTGATCTCGTCCTGCTGCTCGGCAGCCAGCGGCTTGCCGGCCAGGTACAGCTTGAGGGTGTCGTCCAGCTTGTCGGCCTTGGCCAGGTCGCTGCCGGCCAGCTTGCCGAGGAACTGCTTGAAGTCGGCCGGATCGCTGCCGTCGTAGGCCTTGATGATGGCGGCGGACTGCTGCTGGGAGAGGTTGGCCTGGGCCGGGATCGAGAACATGGCCACGCTGGCCAGCAGGAGCGATGCGGCGGATAGCTTGGTAAATGGCATGGGTGTGCGCATTCCTTTGCAAGGGGTGGAGGGTGACCGTTTACGCAAACGGAAGATGCCCACGCTATCACCAATGACTACTGGCGCGGGAGAGGTGGCAATGTGCATTTCCGCACAAACGTACAAGCTTTCATCTACGGCGCGGCCTGCAGCTTTATGACAAAAATGCGTATCATTAGCATTTTTTGCAATAACCCGTTCTACGAGAGAAGGATCCTCATGTTCACGTCTTACCTTGCACCCCTGGCCGGGGTGCTGGCCGTCACCCTTGCCTGCATCACACCCGCCCAGGCCCGGGACGATGGCACCGACCACTCTGTCACCCTGGAAAAGGTCGTGCAGACCTTCACCGTGCAGGCCGACGGCAGCTTCCAGGTGGCGGTCGAGTCGATCTCGCGCATCAACGAAGAGCGGGCCATCCAGGCCAAGGCCCAGCAGCCGCTGAGCTACAACCGCTCGTACGAAACCCTGGAGGTCGACGAAGCCTTCACCCAGAAGCCCGATGGGCGCAAGGTGATGGTCGATGCCTCGCAGATCAAGGAGCAGCAGGAGCAGGCGTCCACCTACGCGCCGATGTTCCAGGACTCCCGGGTCAAGGTGGTGATCTTCCCGGAAGTGGCCGTCGGCGATCGCCTGGTGCTGCGTTACAAGCGCCATCGCAACACTGCGCTGTTCCCCGGCCACTTCGAGGACCTCACCGGCCCGGATTTCCACCCCGTGGAGCAGTTCTCGCTAATCTACGACCTGCCGGCGGATCTGCCGCTGTACGCTGATGCCCGTGGCTTCAAGGCGTCCTCGCCCAAGGCCGGCAAGGGCCGCAAGGTCTACCGCTGGGACTTCGTGCCCGCCGACAGGGCCAGGATCGAGGCGAGCGCCGTGTCCTACCTGGACTATGGCCAGTACCTCGCGGTGTCGACCTTCAAGGATTACGCAGGGCTTGCCGCCAGCTACCAGACGCGCGCTGGGGTGGAAGTGACGCCGGCCATCGCCGCACTGGCCGAGCAGTTGACGGCGAACCTGCCCGATGCCCGGGCCAAGACGCTCAAGCTCAGTGACTGGGTGCGTGAGAACATCCGCTACGTGGCGGTCTATGTCGGTGCCGGCGGGGTGGTTCCGCATTCGGCGCAGAGCGTGCTGGACAACCGCTATGGCGACTGCAAGGACCATGTCGCCCTGCTCGAGGCGTTGCTCAAGGCCGCGGCCATCGAAAGCTCGCCTGCCCTGATCAACCTCGGCAATGCCTACCACCTGCCCAAGGTGCCGACCCTGGGCGTGCTCAACCATGTGTTGACCTACGTACCGAGCCTGGATCTGTACCTGGACTCGACCGACCCGTCGGTGGCCGCCGGCTACCTGCCGCTGATGGACCTGGACAAGACGACGCTGCTGACCGCCTCGGGCGAATTCGGCAAGACCCCGGCCTCGCAGTTCGGCAAGCAGGTCGGTGAGATGCTGTTCAAGGTCAAGGGCACGGGTGACGCGGACTTCACCGGCGCTTCGACGATCGAGGGTTGGGCCAGCGAGGTCAACCGCTATGGCGCCAAGTCGATGAAGCCGGCCGACCTCGACCGCATGGTCGAGCAGGTGCTCAATGCCTACGGGCAGCGGGGCAGCGGCAAGATCCTGATCCAGCCATCGGTGGCGCCGGAGCACTTCCACAGCCAGGTTCAGGGGCATACCGAGAACCTGGTGAACCTGCCAGGGCCAGTGGGGCTTCCAGCACTGAGCAGCCTGGTCGGTGGCATCTCGCAGATGGTCTATGGTTTTGCCGCCGAAAACGAACGCACCCAGGGCTTCGTCTGCATTTCCAACGAAACGGTGGAGAAGTCGCGCTTCGAGTTCCCTGCCGAAGTCACCGTCCTGGCGACGCCCAAGGCCGTTGCCGTGAAGGAAGGCAGCTTCGACTACAGTGCCCGTTACACGCGCGATGGCAATGCCGTGGTGGTCGAGCGGCGCATGCAGTTCAAGCATCCGAAGGCGGTGTGCACGCCTGAAGAGTTCAAGGCGATGAAGCCAGTCATTGAAACCATGGTCAGGGACCTGCAAGGCCAGATCATCGTGCAGGGCTGAGGCCCGGAAACGCAAAAGCCCCGCCAGAGCGATCTGAGCGGGGCTTTTGTTTGCCGCCATCGGTGAAAACACACGGGTGGCAGCGCGAAGTCATGGCGCACTCGGCGGGATTCGAACCCACGACCCCTGCCTTCGGAGGGCAGTACTCTATCCAGCTGAGCTACGAGTGCAACGGGGCGCATGATACCCATCTGCGTTGGTGGCGTCCATCGCCTTGATATAGGAGTGTTTTTCCCTGGCTGTGCGATCGCGCGCCCGTGGCAGCGGGCTTGCCCTGCGATGCGCTCTAACCATATTCGATATCGGTATTTTCCAGGCCAGGCTTATACCCGCTATCTTCTGGTCACAACTTGTTATAACAAGTCAGCCAGCAGAGAAGACCATGGCCGAATTGCTCCCGCTTTCTCCCGTACCGCTCTACACCCAGCTCAAGGAACTGCTGCGCGAGCGCATCCTCGACGGCAGCTACCCACCGCACAGCCGCATGCCCTCGGAAAACGAGCTGGGCAAGGCTTTCGACGTCAGCCGCATCACCGTGCGTCAGGCCCTGGGCGACCTGCAGAAGGAAGGGCTGATCTTCAAGATCCATGGCAAGGGCACCTTTGTCGCCAAGCCCAAGGCGTTCCAGAACGTCAGCACCCTGCAGGGCCTGGCCGAGTCGATGACGCAGATGGGCTACGAAGTGCTCAACCGCCTGCGCAGTTTCCGCCATGTGCCGGCCAGTGCATTGGTCGCGCAGCGGCTGCAGGTCGAGGAGGGCAGCCTGGTTACCGAAATCCGCCGCGTGCGCCTGATCAACCGTGAGCCGGTGTCGCTGGAAATCACCTGGCTGCCCCAGGCGGTCGGCGAGAAGCTGGAGAAGGCCGACCTGGTCACCCGCGACATCTTCCTGTTGCTGGAAAACGACTGCGGCATCGCCCTTGGCCATGCCGACCTGGCAATCGATGCGGTGCTCGCCGACAGCGACCTGACCCAGGCCCTGGAGGTGGAAGAGGGCGCGCCGATCATGCGTATCGAGCGCCTCACCCACACCGCCGACGGCGCCCCGCTGGACTTCGAACACCTTTATTACCGTGGCGACGCGTTCCAGTACCGCCTGCGCATCGACCGCCAGAAGGGAGGCAAGGCATGAGCATCCAGACCCAGGATTACGACATCGTCGTCATCGGTGGTGGCACCGCCGGGCCCATGGCCGCGATCAAGGCCAAGGAGCAGGACAAGACCCTGCGCGTGCTGTTGCTGGACAAGGCCAACGTCAAGCGCAGCGGCGCCATCAGCATGGGCATGGACGGCCTGAACAACGCCATCATCCCCGGGCATGCCACGCCCGAGCAGTACACCAAGGAAATCACCGTCGCCAACGACGGCATCGTCAACCAGGCCGCGGTGCATGCCTACGCCACCAAGAGTTTCGAGACCATCGAGCAGCTCGACCGCTGGGGCGTGAAGTTCGAGAAGGACGAAACTGGCGACTACGCGGTGAAGAAGGTCCACCACATGGGCGCTTATGTGCTGCCCATGCCCGAGGGCCACGACATCAAGAAGGTGCTGTATCGCCAGCTCAAGCGCGCCCGGGTGGAGATCAGCAACCGCATGGTCTGCACCCGCGTGCTGCTCGATGGCGAAGGCGCCGCCGCCGGTGTACTGGGCTTTGACTGTCGCTCGGGCGAGTTCCGGGTGATCCGCGCCAAGGCGGTTGTCCTTGCCTGCGGCGCCGCCGGGCGCCTGGGCCTGCCCTCTTCGGGCTACCTGATGGGCACCTACGAAAACCCCACCAATGCCGGCGACGGATACGCCATGGCCTACCATGCCGGGGCGGAACTGGCCAACCTGGAGTGCTTCCAGATCAACCCGCTGATCAAGGACTACAACGGCCCGGCCTGCGCCTACGTCACCGGCCCCCTGGGCGGCTACACCGCCAACAGCAAGGGCGAGCGCTTCATCGAGTGCGACTACTGGAGCGGGCAGATGATGTGGGAGTTCCACCAGGAACTCGAAGGCGGCAACGGCCCGGTGTTCCTCAAGCTCGACCACCTGGCCGAGGAAACCATCCAGAACATCGAGGAAATCCTGCATAGCAACGAGCGCCCCAGCCGTGGCCAGTTCCACGCCGGGCGTGGCACCGACTACCGCCAGCACATGGTCGAGATGCATATCTCCGAGATCGGCTTCTGCTCCGGGCATTCGGCTTCGGGGGTGTGGGTCAACGAAAAGGCCGAGACCAGCGTCAAGGGCCTGTACGCCGCCGGCGACATGGCCGCGGTACCGCACAACTACATGCTCGGCGCGTTCACCTATGGCTGGTTCGCCGGGGTGAATGCCGCGCAGTATGTGGCCGGGCGTGAGTACGCCGAGGTCGACACGCAGCAGGTCGAACGCGAACAGGCGCGGGTGTTCGCGCCCTTGCAGCGTGAGCACGGCCTGCCGCCGGCCCAGGTCGAGTACAAGCTACGCCGCATGGTCAACGACTACCTGCAGCCGCCCAAGGTGACCAAGAAGATGGAAATCGGCCTGGCGCGCTTCGCCGAAATCGAACGCGATCTTGAGCAGATGAAGGCCAACAACCCCCATGAGCTGATGCGTGCCATGGAAGTTGCGGTCATCCGCGACTGCGCCGAGATGGCCGCGCGCGCTTCGTTGTTCCGCAAGGAGAGCCGCTGGGGGCTGTACCACCACCGGGTTGATTTCCCCGAGCGCAATGATGGCGAGTGGTTCGTGCATTGCCATCTGAAGAAGGGCGAGGACGGTGGGATGACCAGCTTCAAGAAAGCGGTGGAGCCGTACCTGATCCCGCTGGATGCCGAGGAACAGACCGCGTACGACCGGCTGCGGGTGAAGGCTGACGCGGCGTGAATGGGGCCGCTGTGCGGCCCTTTCGCCGGCAAGCCGGCTCCCACAGGGTGGGCATAGCGCTTTTGTGGGAGCTGGCTTGCCAGCGATAGGGCCAGCAGCCCCGGCGATGAACCATAAAGAGGGCCAAAGGCCCCAAGGACCCCGTGAACATGGCCTACCAACCCCAGGAAATCTTCTTTCGCAGCAGTGCCCCGGTGACTATCGACGAAGACAAATGCATCGCCGAAAAAGGCTGCACGGTCTGCGTCGAGGTGTGTCCCATGGACCTGTTGGCCATCAACCCGGCCACGCAGAAGGCCTACATGGCCTTCGATGAATGCTGGTACTGCATGCCCTGCGAGAAGGACTGCCCCACCGGCGCGGTGAAGGTCGATATCCCGTACCTGCTGCGCTGAACCCGAACCCCCGCCATCCGGCCGAACCACCGGACGCCCACCTGCAATGCCCCTCGTTTCCCACCACCCCAGCCCGGTGGCGGAGACGACTCCAATACTCAAAACGATTCGAGGGGAAACACCCATGCGCCTTGTAGCAACCGTGGCCGGCTTTGCGCTGGCAATCACCGGCCTGAACGCCAGCGCCGAAACCATCCGTATCGCCATCGGCACCCAGGACACCACCATCAACTGCGCCACCGGCGGCCTGTTGATCCGCGAGCTGGGCCTGCTCGACAAATACCTGCCTCATGACGGCAAGTACAAGGACGCCCAGTACCAGGTCGAGTGGAAGAACTTCACCAGCGGCGCGCCGCTGACCAACGAGATGGTCGCCGGCAAGCTCGACTTTGGCGCCATGGCCGACTTCCCCGGCTCGTTCAACGGCGTCGCCCACCTCGATGCCGGCAAGCGCAGCCTGTTCATCAGCGTGCTGTCCGGCAGCGTGCACGGCAGCGGTAACGGCATCGTGGTGCCGGCCGCCTCCAGCGTGCAGTCGCTGGTCGAGCTCAAGGGCAAGACCATCTCAGTGCCGTTCGCCTCCACCGCCCACGGCATGCTGCTGCGCGCGGTCGCCGCCCAAGGCTGGGACCCGCAGAAGGACGTCAAGATCATTGCCCAGGCTCCGGAGATCGCCGGTTCCGCCCTGCGCAGCAACCGCATCGAGGCCCACGCCGACTTCGTGCCTTTTGCCGAGCTGTTCCCCAACCGCGGCTTCGCCCGCAAGATCTACGATGGCGCCCAGGCCAACGCGCCGACCTTCCATGGCGCGCTGGTGGACGCCGACTACGCGAAAAAGTACCCGGAAGTGGTCACCGCCTACCTGCGTGCCAGCCTGGAAGCCGACCGCCTGCTCGCCGCCGAGCCCGAGAAGTACAGCGAGCTGATCGAGAAAGTCACCGGCATCGAAGCCGAGGTGAACTACCTGTTCCACGGCCCGCTCGGCCTGCAGACCCGCGACCTCACCTGGAAGCGCGAGTACCGCCAGGCCGTGGCCACCTCCATCGACACCCTCAAGTTGCTGAAGAAGACCGACCGGGGTCTGGACACCGCGCAGTTCATCGATGACCAGTACATCCGCAGCGCCTACAAGCAGGCCGGGCAGGACTACGACAAGGCCCTGAAAAACTACGACCCGCTGCCACTCAAGGCCAATGATGCCGCGACCGGCAAGCCCATCACCGACTTCAGCCGCCTGGCGCAAATCTGGGTACGCGGCGAGGACAAGGTGCGCCACTACGGCTCCCCGGAAGCCGCGCTCAGCGCCCTGGCCCAGCTGGAACAGGAGGGCAAGGATATCCGCGCGATCTACGCCCAGGCCGCCGACAGCGGCATCAAGCTGCTGGCCAACCAGGCCTGGTTCGTGCGCAACGGCCAGGGCCAGCTGGCGGCTTTCCTGCTCAAGGACCAGGCCGAGCAGTACGCCAAGGCCCATGGCGGCGAAGCGCTGGACTTCGTGCAGGCCAACCAGAAGCTGCTGGCCCAGCGCTGATCGGGAGCCGCCGCCATGACCCGTGACCTTGCGCGCTGGCCCCTGCGCCTGGCGTCGCTGCTGGCCTGCCTGCTGTTCTGGCAGCTGGCCGCGAGCCACAAGCTGGACCTGCTGCTGTTCACCTTCACCTACGTGCCCACGCCCGGCGCGGTGCTCGACGCCGCCTGGCAACTGCTGGCCTCCAACGCCCTGCTGGCGCACCTGGGCAGCAGCCTGGCGCGGGTGTTCGCCGGCTACGGCGTGGCGGCGCTGCTGGGGGTGAGCCTGGGCCTGTTGATCGGTCGCTCGAAGTGGCTGGAGGACACGCTGATGCCGCCGCTGGAAGTGTTGCGGCCGATCCCGGCGGTGGCCTGGATCCCGCTGGCGATCCTGATGTTTCCCTCCTCGGAGCTGTCGATGGTGTTCATCACCTTCACCGGTGCGCTGTTCCCGATCCTGCTCAATACCGTGCACGGCGTCGAGGCGATCGACCCGCGCCTGGTGGCCTCGGCGCGCAGCCTGGGCGCCGGGCGCTGGGCGATCCTGCGCGAAGTGGTGCTGCCGGGCGCGCTGCCGAGCATCGTCACGGGGCTGGCCATCGGCATGGGCACCTCGTGGTTCTGCCTGGTGACTGCCGAGATGATCGCCGGGCAGTTCGGTATCGGTTACTACACCTGGGAGTCCTACACCTTGCAGAACTACCCCGACATCATCGTCGGCATGCTGCTGATCGGCGTGCTGGGCATGGGCAGCAGCGCGCTGGTCAAGCACCTTGGCGCGCTGGCCACGCCCTGGATACGGAGGCGTGCGTGATGAGCAGTTATCAACAGGTGCCCGGGCGTATCGAAGCGCAGGGTTTGTCGATTCGCCTGGGCCATGGGCGTGACACCTTCGAAGCGGTGCAGGCGCTGGACTTTGCCATCGCCCCGGGCGAGTTCGTGTGCATCCTCGGACCGTCCGGCTGCGGCAAGTCCACGTTGCTCGGCGCACTGGCCGGGCACCTGACGCCGGCCGGCGGCCAGCTGTTGGTGGACGGGCAAGCGGTCGACGGCCCTTCGCCGCAACGCGGCATGGTGTTCCAGCATCACACGCTGCTGCCTTGGCTCCACGTGCTAGACAACGTGGCCTTCGGCTTGAAGATGCAGGGGCTGGGCAAGGCCGAGCGTCGACATCAGGCCGCCGAGATGCTGCAACTGGTCGGCCTGGGTGATTTCGCCCAACGCTGGCCCAGTCAGTTGTCCGGCGGCATGCAGCAACGCGCCGAGATCGCTCGGGTACTGATCAACCGCCCGCGCCTGCTGCTGATGGACGAACCGTTCGGCGCCCTCGATGCGCAGACCCGTGCGCGCATGCAGGAACTGCTGCTGGATATCTGGGCGCGCATCCGCACCACGGTGGTGTTCGTTACCCATGACATCGATGAGGCGCTGTTCCTGGCCGACCGCCTCCTGGTGATGAGCCCCCGGCCTGGGCGTTTTATCGAAGATCTGCGGCTGGACTTCGCCCGCCCGCGGCGAGCGAGCCTGCTGACCAGCCCTGCATTCACCCACCTCAAACGCCATTGCCTGGCGTTGCTGCGCCATGAAGAAGGACGCGAACTGCCGCGCCTGACACCCTTGGGCCTGCCCGACACCGACCATCCTCCGCTGCGGATTGCGCTATGACTGAACGAATCACGGACAACCCCGACATCATCGAACTGCTGCCACGCCTGAACGCCCTTGATGCCGGCGTGCGACGCATCGCCCTGATCGAACTGGCCGACCTGGAAGACCCGGACGGCCTGCCTTGGCTCACCGATGCGCTGTTGGTCGACGCCAATGCTGATGTGCGCGCCGAAGCCGCGCGCTTGCTCGAAGCCTGGGAGGCGCCGGAAGTGGTGCAGGGCCTGTGCGCCGCATTGGCCGACCCCGCCGAGCCGGTGCGCCTGGCGGCCGCCCAGAGCCTCAGTGAGCTCAAGACCCAGGAGGCGGGGCAACTGATCCTGCCCTGGGCCAGCCATGCCGATGCCTTCGTGCGGGCCAGCGCCTTGCGCGCCCTGCGCGAGCTGCGCCTGGAGGACGCCGCTGTGCCTGCGTTGCAGGCGCTGGCGGATGTGGATGCCGGTGTGCGCCGCGAAGCGGTGGGCATCCTCGGCTGGCTCAAGCATGCGCCGGCCTTGCCCGCGCTGGCGCAACTGGCGGCCAACGAGCCGGATACCGACGTGCGCCGCGCCGCCATTGGCGCGTTGGGCCTCGCCCGGGATGCCCGTGTACTGCCGGCGCTGATCAGCGCCCTGGCCGATGAGGCCTGGCAGGTGCGTGAAGAGGCGGCGACCACCCTGGGCAAGGTCGGCCAGGCTGAAGCGGGTCAGGCCTTGATCGCGGCGCTGGGCGACAGCTATTGGCAGGTCCGCTTGCGCGCGGCGCGGGCCTTGGGCCGGCTGCGCCATGCGGCCGCGTTGGATGGGCTGGCGCAGTTGCTGGGCCATGGCATCGCCAACCTGCGCAAGGAAGCCGCACTGGCGCTGGGCGAGCTGGGTGAAGCCCGGGCTTTGCCGGCGTTGCAGGCGGCCGAGGCCGACAGCGACCCGGAAGTGCGCAAGGCCGTGCGCATCGCCCTGGCGCAGTTGCAGGGGGTGGTGTGATGAACGCGCCCAGCGCCTTGCGCAACCGCCGCGAACGCGGTGAGCTGCTGGTGCAGTGGGGTGAGGCTGAGCAGGTGATCAGCCACACCCGGCTGCGCGGTGCCTGCCCATGTTCACAGTGCCGGGCGGCACGGTTGAAGGGTGCGATTTCGCTGGTGGGCGAGGATGTGCGGGTGGCGCGGATCGAGGTCCAGGGGTATGGGGTGCAGCTGGTGTTCAGCGATGGGCATGAGCGGGGGATTTATCCCTGGAACTACCTGCGCGAACTGGGCTGAAATCAATCGCGGGGCAAGCCCGCTCCCACGGAGTCACTTGTGTGGGCTTGCCCCGCGATATGGCCGGTACAGGCCTAGAGCGCAATCAACTCCGGCCGCAACCCCTCCACCCTATGCACCACCGGCCGCAGATAGCCGCCATCCCCGGTAATCTGGTGCAGCACCTTCTCGCGCAAGCCATGCAGTGCCACCCCGGTGCGTTGGCGCGGATGCGACAGCCCAACTTCCACCACCGCCTTGATCCGCCCCGGCCGCGGTTCCAGCACCACCACCCGGTCGGCCAGGTAGGTTGCCTCTTCGGCATCGTGGGTCACCAGCAGAACGGTCACCCCAGAACGCTCACGTATTGCCAGTAACTCGTCCTGCAACTGCTGGCGGGTCAGTGCATCCAGGGCGCCGAACGGTTCGTCGAGCAGCAGGATGCGCGGGCTGGCCACCAGCCCCCGGGCGATCGCCACGCGTTGGGCCATGCCACCGGAGAGCTGGTGCGGGTAGGCCGATTCGAAACCGATCAGCCCCACCAGGTGCACGAATTCATGCACCCGACGGGCGCGCTCGCCCTGGGTGAGCTTGTCGTTGACCAGGCCCAGGCCGATGTTCTGCGCCACCGTCAGCCAGGGAAACAGGCGGTGCTCCTGGAACACGATGCCGCGTTCACCGCCGATGCCGTTGACCGGCTGGCCATCGACGCGGATCTGGCCGCTGTAGTCGTTGTCCAGGCCCACCAGCAGGCGCAGCAGGGTGGACTTGCCGCAGCCCGACGAGCCGACGATGGCGATGAATTCGCCCTGTTCGATCGACAGGTCGAAGTCGCGAATGGCTTCGAACGGCTGGCCGTCGACGCTGAAGGTCTTGCCGACTTTCTCGAAGCTGACCAGCGGCGGTGTGGCATCAGCTTGGTTGGCCGCGTGCAGGGCCGGGGTGATGAAAGCGTTCATGCGGATCTCCAGCGCGTGGCGCGTGATTCAAGGCGTTGGCCGAGGTGGCCGAGCAGGGCGCCGACCAGGCCGATCAGGACCATGGCAGCCATCACCTGGTCCATGCGGAACAATTGCTGGGCGCCGATCATCAGACTGGCGATGCCGCCGTCCGAGGGCATGAAGTACTCGGCGCCGATAGTGCCGAGCCAGGCATAGATCAGCGACAGGCGCAGCCCGGCGAAGATCGCCGGGGCAGCGCCGGGCAACACCAGCAGACGCAGCCGGTGCGGCAGGTCCAGGCGCAGGGCCTGCGCCGCCTCGCCCAACTGTGGCGGGAGGCTGGCGATGCCGCGTTGGGTGGCGATCAGCATCGGGAAGAACGCCGCCAGTGCGACGAACACCAGCTTGGCGCCTTCACCCAGGCCGAACCAGGCGGTCAGCAGCGGCACCCAGGCGAACAGCGCCACCTGGCGCAACGCCGACAGGCTCGGGCCGAGCAAGCGCTCGGCGTTGGCTGACAGGCCCAGCAGCAGGCCCAGGGCGAACCCCGCGCCACCGCCGATCAACAGACCGACCAGGGTGCGTTGCAGGCTCAGGCGCAGGGCCTCGGGTAACGAACCGTCGAGCAGGCCTGCGTACAGGCTGCGCAGCACATCCAGCGGTGAAGAGAGGATGTTGGCATCGACCCAGCCAAGGCTGTTGGCGGCCTGCCACAGCAGCAACAGCCCCGCAGGCAGCAGCAGGCTTTGCCAGCCCCGTGGCACCTGGCCGCGCAACTGCTCGCCAGTGGCCGGTTGCGGCCAGTGCAATAGGCTGCGTTCCAGGCGCGAGAAGCCGCGATCCATCAGTGCGCCGACCAGGCCGATCAGCAGGATGCAGAGGAACACCAGGTCGAGCATGAACAACTGCCGCCCCCAGACCATCAGGTAGCCGATGCCTTCGCTGGAGGCCAGCAGTTCCACAGCCAGCAGCGAGGTCCAGCCAGTGGCCAAGGCCAGTCGCACACCGGCGAGAAACGCCGGCAGCGCGGCGGGCAGCAACAGGCGCAGGAACAGCAGGTGAGGGGGTAGGCGCAGGACGGCGGCGGCCTCGCGCAGCTTGGGCTGGGCGTCGCGCACGCCGACCAGGGTGTGCAGCGTGACCGGCACTACCACCGCCTTGACCAGCACCACCAGTTTGAGCAGCTCGCCGATGCCGAAGAACAGCATGAACAGCGGGATCCAGGCCAAGGTCGGGATTTGCGCCAGTGCGACGAAGGTGGGTAACACCAGAGTCTGCGCCCGTTGCGACCCGCCCAGCCAAGTGCCCAGCAGCAGGCCGCTGGCGACTCCTGCCAGCAGCCCCCAGATCAGGCGCTGCAGACTTATCCACAGGTGGCCCCAGAGTTCGCCGGAGCCGAACTCCAGCGCACTCTGCCAGACCAACGCGGGGGCGGGCAGGATCTGTTCGCTCATCCAGTGCTCCCGGCTGGCGACGACCCACAAGGCCGCCACCGCCAACGGCACGATCCACGGCAGATAGGAGCGGCCTTGCATCGCGAAAGGGCCGCGCAGCGGCCGCCACAGGCGCCGTAGACTTGCGCTCAAGACTTCGCTCATCGGGGCATCTCCCAAACCGTTCCTTGTTTATTCATTTATAGAATTAAAAATTCATATAAATAGTATTCAAGAGATAAGAGCATGCGGTCGGTGCATGTGAAAGCCCCGTCCCGTTGCGTTTTCCTCATATTTTCCATGCGTTTCCTGCAAGCCCGTCGCAGGCCCGCATGGCGCCTGGGTTATGTCTTCTGGTTACTAAAAAATGAAGTTTTGATCTTTGTAGGTTCTAACCGGACCTGCCTAGCTTCTGGCCCATAGCGCCGGCCATCGCCGGTGGCAGCCTGCCAAGGAGCCTTGTCATGAAAACCACCTTCCGCCACCTGCTCAGCCCGTTGCTCGCCGCCTTGTTGAGTGCCGTGCCCGTGGCAGCGCATGCCGCCCAGCCGGATGTGATCCGTATCGCCGTGCCCGACCTCAGCGCTGGCAGCAAGCCCAGTGCCGGCGGCGTGGTGGATGTGCTGCGCGATCAGCAACTGCTGGAGAAGGAGTTTGCCAAGGACGGCATCCGCATCGACTGGCGCTTCTTCAAGGGCGCAGGCCCCGTGGTCAACGAAGCGTTGGCCAACGGCCAGGCGGACTTCGCCTACCTGGGCGACCTGGCCGCGATCATCGGCAAGGCCAGCGGCCTCGACACCCGCGTGTTGTCGGCTGGGGTGCGCGGTGTGAAGAGCTACCTCGGCGTAGTTCCGGGCTCGGGCATCCACAGCCTGCAGGATCTCAAGGGCAAGCGCGTGGCAGTGTTCCGCGGCACCGCCAACCAGCTGTCGTTCGCCAGTGCCCTGGCCAGCCAGGGGCTGTCCGAGCGTGAGCTGAAAGTCATCAACCTCGACTTCAACGCCGCCAATGCCGCCCTGGCCGCCAAGCAGATCGACGCCACCTGGGGCCTGTCCAACCTGCTGTCGCTGCGCGAGCGGGGCTTGGTCGAGTTGCCGGTCAACTCACGCAACCTGCAAGGGGCCGGCAGTACTCAAGCGGTGCTGCTCGGCACCGGCGCGTTCATTCGCCAGTACCCCGACCTGGTGCAGCGCCTGGTCAACGCCCAGGAACAGGCGGCGAAGTGGCTGCGCGACGAGCGCAATCGCGAAGCCTACGTGGACCTGGTGGCCAATACCGCCAACTGGCCAAAGTCGATCCTGCGCGACGACCTGGCCGAGGAAAGCCTTGCCGAATACTTCGACCCACGCCTGGACGCTGGCTTCGTCGGCCTGCTGCAACAGGGCGTCGACCTGGCCACCAAGGAGCGCCTGATCCGCCGTGGCTTCCAGGTAACCGACTGGATCGAACCACGCTTCATCGACCACGCCCTGCAACAGGACCAGGCCACCCAGGCCGCCCGCTGACCCGACAACAACCCTGAGGAGCACGACCATGAGCAACGCCGCACTGGCCACCGCGCCGCAAACCCTCGAACTCGACATCCACCCCGTTGCCGGGCGCATCGGCGCCGAGATCCGCAACATCAAGCTGTCCGCCGACCTCGACCCGGCAACCGTCGATGCCATCCAGGCGGCGCTGGTGCAGTACAAGGTGATCTTCTTCCGAGGCCAGGAGCATCTGGATGACGTAGGGCAGGAAGCCTTCGCCCAACGGCTCGGCGACCCCATCGCCCACCCCACGGTGCCCGTGGTCGATGGCACCAGCTACTTGCTCCAGCTCGATGGCGCCGAGGGGCAGCGGGCCAACTCCTGGCACACCGACGTGACCTTCGTCGATGCCTATCCCAAGGCCTCGATCCTGCGCAGCGTGGTGGCGCCGGCCTCCGGTGGCGACACGGTGTGGGCCAACACCGCCGCGGCCTACCAGGAACTGCCCGAACCGCTGCGCGCCCTGGCCGACCAGCTGTGGGCGGTGCACAGCAACGAGTACGACTACGCCAGTGCGAAACCTGATGTCGATCCGGCCAAGCTGGAGCGCTATCGCAAGGTGTTCACTTCGACGGTGTACGAGACCGAGCACCCGGTAGTGCGCGTGCATCCGGTCAGTGGCGAGCGTGTGTTGCAACTGGGGCATTTCGTCAAACGTATCAAGGGTTATTCGCTGGCCGACTCGCAGCATCTGTTCGCGGTGCTGCAGGGGCATGTGACACGCCTGGAAAACACCGTGCGCTGGCGCTGGCAGGCCGGGGACGTGGCGATCTGGGACAACCGCGCGACCCAGCACTATGCGGTGGATGACTACGGTACGCAGCCGCGCATCGTGCGTCGGGTGACCCTGGCCGGCGAGGTGCCGGTGGGCGTGGATGGGCAACTGAGCCGGACCACGCGCAAGGGCTGAGACCGTTGGGGCCGCAAAGCGGCCCCTGTTCGCTACAACTCTACGTCACAGGCCACCAACTGCCTCACCAATCCCTGCGCCAGCGCCGACAAGCCATACCCCACCCGGCTCACCACCCCATAGCGGGTGTAGAACGCCTCTTCCTGTTCCGGTGCCAGGTCCGCCAGCTTGAGCGCCACCAACCCTTCGTAAGGTCGCAGGTTCGCGCTGCAGGCGATGCCGATGGTGTCCGAGTGCTGCACTACATTGAGCAGCGCATAGCCATGCTCGCATTCCACGCTGGGCAGGAAGTCCTGCCGCCCACTGAGGTCGCTGAGGATCTTGCGGATGTTCGGCGGGCGGAAGGTGGTCGCCAGCGGATAGTCGAACAAGTCCTGCGCGCGCACTTCGCCACGCTCGGTCAGTGGATGCCCGGCGCGGCAGCAGAAGTGCCAGCGTTGGGGCGTGAGCTTGTGCACCTGGTAATCCGGGTCGGCTTCGAACTGGCGGGTGTCGGCGACGAAGAACTCGATCTCCTCGGCGATCAGCCGGCGGTTCAAGGCCTGCCAATTGTCCACCTGGAAGCAGGTGCGCGCCGCCGGGTACTCGGCGACGAAGCGCGCAACCGCCCGCGGCACCAGCCCGCCGGCGGGCGCCGGCCCCGAGCCAAAGCGCACCACGCCGGTGGTGGCGCCATTGAACTGGTTGATCTCGTTGACCAGGTTGTGCGCCCCATGCACCAGGCGCCGCGAATGCTCCAGCACCAGCAGGCCCTGGCGGGTCGGCGCCAGTTCCTTGCTGGCGCGGTCGACCAGGCGGCAGCCGACGTTGTGCTCCAGCGTCTGGATGCTGCGGCTGAAAGCCGATTGCGAAAGGTTCACCGCAGCCGCCGCGGCGACGAAGCTGCGGTGCTCGACAAGGGCGATGAAGTGGCGGAGCTGGCGCAGGTCGATATGCATTTTCTACATGGAAACTTTCGGTGGAATGCAATTGCTGGGAAGGGTTGGGAACCTTATAAAGGGAGTCTCTTATTCCACAAAATATGAATTACAAATATTTATATCTCTTAAAAGAATATAAGCCAGCCTGACCGCGATTCGGTTCCGCCAACGGAAATGCTCGCCTGGGCCCTTGCCTCAAGGAGCATCTGCATGTCCCGACTTTCCCGTTGGCCCGCGCGCGCCTCGTTGTTCGCCCTGCAACCCCTGGCGGCTGGAGTGCTGTTGGCCGCTTCCGGCAGCAGCTTTGCCGATGAGCCCAACGCCGCCCCAGCCGTGACGCAGGAAGCCCAGCTCGGCACCGTCACCGTCAATGCCCGGCGACGCGAAGAGACCGCGCAGAGCGTGCCCACGCCGATCAGCGTGCTGGGCAGCGAAACCCTCGAGACCCAGCGTATCTACCGCGTGCAGGATTTGCAGCAACTGGTGCCGAGCACCAACGTCGCCTATGTGCACGCCCGCCAATCGAGCATCTCCATCCGCGGCCTGGGCAACAACCCGGCCAGCGATGGCCTGGAAGGCAGCGTCGGGATCTACCTCGACAACGTCTACCTCGGCCGCCCGGGCATGGCGGTGTTCGACCTGCTCGATGTCGAGCAGCTGGAAGTGCTACGTGGCCCGCAGGGGACGCTGTTCGGCAAGAACACCACAGCCGGTGTGCTCAACATCACCACGCGCAAGCCGACTTTCCACCAAGAGGGCAGCGTGCAGTCGTCGCTGGGCGAGGATGGCTACTGGCAGACCCAGGGCAGTTTCTCCGGTCCTTTGACCGACACCCTCGCCGGGCGCATCAGTGCTTACCACACCCAGGACGACGGCTATGTGAAGAACGTCTACAACGGACATGACCTCAACGGCGGCAAACGCCAGGGCTTTCGCACCCAGTTGCTGTTCAAGCCCAGCGAAACCTTCAACCTGCGCTGGATCGGCGAATACAACGAAGAAAACTCCGACAACGGTATCCTCAGCCTCTACAGCACCGGCCCGACCATCAATGGCGTGAACCGCTACGAGAGCCTGGCCGCCCAGGCCGGCGCAACCCTGGTGTCGGGCAAGGACCGCAAGGTCAACTTCGACGCCGACCAGATGGTCAAGGTGTTCCAGGGTGGAACCTCGGTGGAAGCCAACTGGACCTTGCCCAACGACTTCACCCTTACCTCGATCACCGCCTACCGCTGGTGGGACTTCACGCCGCGCAACGACGACGGCCTCAACGTGCCGGTGTTCCACAGCGCCGGGGTCTCGGTGCGCGACAAGCAGTACTCCCAGGAAATCCGCCTGGCTTCGCCCACCGGCGGCTTCTTCGACTATGTACTCGGCGCCTATTACTTCAAGCAGGACCTGGACAACAAATCGTTCACCTACAACGGACCGCAAGCCGACATCTGGAACCTGACCCCGGCTGGCGCCCTGGCCAACGTCACCACAATCGGCAACGGCCATATCGATACCGACAGCTACGCGTTGTTCGCCCAAGGCACTTGGCACCTGACCGAGCGCCTGGATTTCACCGCTGGCGTGCGGGGTACCTACGAAGAGAAAAGCGCCTGGGTGACCCGCGACGCGCCGTCCGGCGGCGCGGCCGTGACCGGTGCGGCGGCCGCGGCGCGCCAGGGCAGGGTGGGCGCCTACGATTCAGGTGACCTCAACCAATACAGCTTCGCCCCTTCCGGGCTGCTCAGCCTGAGCTACCGCTTCAGCGACGCGGTGCTGGGCTATGCCAGCCTGTCCCATGGCGAGAAGTCCGGTGGCGTCAACCTCACCGTCGGCGCCGCGCCACGGCTGGGCACCGACTCGCTACTGGTGGGCACCGAACGCGCCAACAACGCGGAGCTGGGGATCAAGAGCACGCTGCTGGACAACCGCCTGCAACTCAACACCAACCTGTTCTGGACCGAAGTGCATGGCTACCAGGCCAACGTCTATGACGAGGCCAACCGCGTGCAGTACCTGGCCAACGCCGGCAGCGTGCGCTCGCGGGGCCTGGAGTTCGAGGCCACGGCCCTGCCGGTGCGCGGGCTGACCGTGAATTTCAATGGCTCGTGGAACGACGTGCGCTACACCGAGTACGACGACGCACCGTGCCCACCGGAGGTGAGCCTGGCCAATGCCGCGGCCACTTGCGATCTGTCCGGCCACCAGGTGGTCGGCGCCTCCGAGTACATCGCCAACCTCAACGGCCAGTACAAGTGGCAGCTGACCGAGCGTATCGAGCCCTACGTCACCGCCAGCTACGCCTTCCGCTCCAGGGCCGTCGGCACCATCGACGATTCCGACTATGGCCAGATCCCCAGCTACGCCATCGTCAACCTGTCCACCGGCGTGCGCCTGGACCAGGGCGACGGCGTGCTCGACCTGTCGCTGTGGGTGAAGAACGCCGGCGACAAGACCTACTTCACCAGCCTGTGGAACTCCGCCAACGGCGGCTATGCCGGGGTGCTTGGCACGCCGCGCACCGTGGGCGCCACCGCCCGTTACGACTTCTGAGCACAAGGAGCATTGCCATGAACGCCAAGACCCAACCCCACGACCTGCCCGAAGGCGCCTGCCTCACCGCCAAGGTGCCCGACCGCGACGAAGCCCTGCTCGGTGACGTGGTGGTCAACCCGTATCGCCTGGCGCCGCTGACCGCGATCATCCGCGACGGCGGCCGCAGCCTTGGCGCCGCTCACGTTCGTGTGCTGGGGCGTGGCGAGCGCGGTATCGATATCAGCTATGAGGTGTCCGAACGCTCGTTGTGGACCTACGGTGGCATTCCGGTGTTCGGCCTGTATCCGGACCACGTCAACCAGGTGGAGGTGAGCTACAAGCTTGAGGGTGAGCGCATTCGCGAGCGTTACGAAATCTACGCCCCGGCGGTGCGCCTGCCGGTGGTGGCGAAGCAGACGGCGGCGCTGCCCGAGGTCGAACCGATCAAGGTCGCGCCCGGTTTCGAGCGGCGGCTGTATCTGTTCAATCATCTGCTGGCCGACATCCCCGGCGGGCGTGCCTTCAAGTGGAACGGCCTGGGCGGCGCTGCCGAGTGGGACTCGGTGGGCAACAACTGGATCGCCGACAGCAACGGCGATGTGCGCTGGTACCTCGATATCGAGCAGATCCACGATTCCAACCACCGCGACGGCCTGGGCGGAACCATGGGCTTCCACCAGACCCGCGACGGCAAGCTGATCTGGGGCCAGGGCCAGACCTATTCCAAGTACGACCTGCTTGGCCGGCGTATCTGGCAGCGCAACCTGCCGGACAAGTTCGCCGACTTCTCCCACGAGATCCGCGAGACGCCCAACGGCACCTACCTGTTGCGGGTCGGCACCAGCGACTACCGCCGCCCGGATGGCAAGCGCGTGCGCTCGATCCGCGACCATATCATCGAGGTCAACGAGGCCGGCGACGTGCTCGACTTCTGGGACTTGAACCAGATCCTCGACCCGTACCGCGGCGAGCTGCTGGAAACCCTGGGCAAGGCCGCGATCCAGCTGCCGGACGGCGTGCAGAAACAGGACGAGCGCCTGGCCAACGAGCTGGCCGAAGGCGACCTGCCGTTCGGCGACACTCCCGGCGTCGGTACCGGACGCAACTGGGCCCACGTCAACGCCATCGACTACGACGCCGATGACGACAGCATCATCGTTTCAGCACGGCACCAGGGCGTGGTGAAGATCGGTCGCGACAAGCAGGTGAAGTGGATTCTTGCTGCGCCCCAGGGCTGGCCGGCGCGCCTGCAGGACAAGGTGCTCAAACCCGTGGGCGAGGGCTTCGAATGGTCCTGGACCCAGCACACCGCCTGGCTGACCGGGCGCGGCACGCTGACCGTGTTCGACAACGGCTGGGGCCGGGACTTCGGCCCGACCAAGCTGGCGGGCAACTACAGCCGGGCGGTGGAGTACAGGATCGACGAGGCCAAGGGCACGGTCGAGCAGGTGTGGCAATACGGCAAGGAGCGTGGTGACGAGTGGTACAGCCCGATCACCTCGGTGGTGACGTATCGGGCCGATACCGATACCCAGTTCATCTATTCGGCTTCGGTGAACTTCCTCACGCCCGAGAAGCTGACGACCAGCGTGCTCAATGAAGTGCGTCGCGGCACCCAGGAGGTGGCGGTGGAGCTGAAAGTGCACAGCCGCCAGCCGGGCAGCGTGGGCTACCGGGCACTGGTGATCGACCTCGACAAGGCGTTCTGACCCTTCCTTCTGACCGATGGTCTAACCTCTTACGGCCCAATCGCGGGGCAAGCCCGCTCCCACAGGAACCCTGCGCTCCTTGTGGGAGCGGGCTTGCCCCGCGATTGGGCCGTTTGCCAGGGGGTGTTCAACCACTCGTTCTTTTTTTCGAACAGCCTATTGTCCAACCCCCTAGCGCCCGCTTAGCATTCCGTTTGAGATTTCAAACGCTCGGCACCCAGGCGTCGAACACCCTGGTGCACGAATTCCTGACGGCCGCCCCCGCATCGAGGGCGCCTTTTCAACAATCAAAATTCGCAGTAAAGGGAAGCCGACATGCAGCTCAAAGACGCTCAGTTGTTCCGCCAGCAGGCCTTCATCAATGGTGAATGGCTGGATGCGGACAGCGGTCAGACCATCAAGGTGACCAACCCGGCCACCGGCGAAGTGATCGGCAGCGTGCCGAAGATGGGCGCCGCCGAAACCCGCCGCGCCATCGAGGCCGCCGACAAGGCGCTGCCGGCCTGGCGCGCACTGACCGCCAAAGAGCGTGCCGGCAAGCTGCGCCGCTGGTTCGAGCTGATGATCGAGCACCAGGACGACCTGGCCCGCCTGATGACCACCGAGCAGGGCAAGCCACTGGCCGAAGCCAAGGGCGAAATCGCCTATGCCGCCTCGTTCATCGAGTGGTTCGCCGAAGAAGCCAAGCGTGTCTACGGCGACGTCATCCCAGGCCACCAGCCGGACAAGCGCCTGATCGTCATCAAGCAGCCGATCGGCGTCACCGCCGCCATCACCCCGTGGAACTTCCCGGCCGCGATGATCACCCGCAAAGCCGGCCCGGCCCTGGCCGCCGGTTGCACCATGGTGCTCAAGCCCGCTTCGCAGACCCCGTACTCTGCCCTGGCCCTGGTCGAACTGGCCACCCGTGCCGGCATCCCGGCTGGCGTGCTGAGCGTGATCACCGGCAGCGCCGGCGAAGTTGGCTCCGAGCTGACCGGCAACTCCCTGGTGCGCAAGCTGTCCTTCACCGGCTCGACCGAAATTGGTCGCCAGTTGATGGAAGAGTGCGCCAAGGACATCAAGAAAGTTTCCCTGGAGCTGGGCGGCAACGCGCCGTTCATCGTGTTCGACGACGCCGACCTGGACAAGGCGGTCGAGGGCGCGATCATCTCCAAGTACCGCAACAACGGTCAGACCTGCGTCTGCGCCAACCGTATCTACGTGCAGGACGGCGTCTACGATGCGTTCGCCGAGAAGCTGAAAGCCGCCGTGGCCAAGCTGAAGATCGGCAACGGCCTGGAAGAAGGCACCACCACTGGCCCGCTGATCGACGGCAAGGCTGTCGCCAAGGTCCAGGAGCACATCGAGGACGCCGTCGCCAAGGGCGCCAAGGTGCTGTCCGGTGGCAAGCTCATCGAAGGCAACTTCTTCGAGCCGACCATCCTGGTCGACGTGCCGAAAACCGCCGCCGTCGCCAAGGAAGAGACCTTCGGCCCGCTGGCGCCGCTGTTCCGCTTCAAGGACGAGGCCGAAGTCATCGCCATGTCCAACGACACCGAGTTCGGCCTGGCCTCGTACTTCTATGCCCGTGACATGAGCCGCGTGTTCCGCGTCGCCGAGGCCCTGGAGTACGGCATGGTCGGCATCAACACCGGCCTGATCTCCAACGAAGTCGCGCCGTTTGGCGGCATCAAGGCGTCGGGCCTGGGCCGCGAAGGTTCCAAGTACGGCATCGAGGACTACCTCGAGATCAAATACCTGTGCATCAGCGTCTGATCGCCAGGTAAACGCTTTTACCTCTGCCAGCGGGGCGCGAGAGCGACGTCTCGCTGGCCTTTTTGACATAGCGGTACCCGGTGGCCAGGGCATGTGTGACAGTCGATCAACGAATACTGTGCACGCCTGCGTCCAGCCACCCCCGAATAAAAGCGCCGCAGAACCGGCGCAATTGAGGGCACTATGAGCAAGACCAACGAATCCCTGATGCAACGTCGTGTCGCCGCCGTCCCACGTGGCGTTGGCCAGATCCACCCGATCTTCGTCGATACCGCGAAGAACTCGACGGTGATCGACGTTGAAGGCCGCGAACTGATCGACTTCGCCGGCGGCATCGCGGTACTGAACACCGGCCACCTGCACCCGAAAGTGGTCGCGGCCGTGCAAGAGCAGCTGACCAAGGTCAGCCACACCTGCTTCCAGGTGCTGGCCTACGAGCCGTACGTCGAGCTGTGCGAAAAGATCAACAAGCTGGTGCCTGGCAACTTCGACAAGAAGACCCTGCTGGTCACCACCGGCTCCGAAGCCGTTGAAAACGCCGTGAAGATCGCCCGTGCCGCCACCGGCCGTGCTGGCGTGATCGCCTTCACCGGCGGCTATCATGGCCGCACCATGATGACCCTGGGCCTGACCGGCAAGGTCGTGCCGTACTCCGCCGGCATGGGCCTGATGCCAGGCGGCATCTTCCGCGCCCTGTTCCCGAGCGAGCTTCACGGTGTCAGCGTTGACGACGCCATCGCTTCGGTCGAGCGCATCTTCAAGAACGACGCCGAGCCGCGTGATATCGCCGCGATCATCCTCGAGCCGGTACAAGGCGAAGGCGGCTTCCTGCCTGCGCCGAAAGAGCTGATGCAGCGCCTGCGTGCCCTGTGCGACCAGCACGGCATCCTGCTGATCGCCGACGAAGTGCAGACCGGCGCCGGCCGTACCGGTACCTTCTTCGCCATGGAGCAGATGGGCGTCGCGCCTGACCTGACCACCTTCGCCAAGTCGATCGCCGGCGGCTTCCCGCTGGCCGGTGTGTGCGGCAAGGCCGAGTACATGGACGCCATCGCCCCGGGCGGCCTGGGCGGTACCTACGCCGGTTCGCCGATCGCTTGCGCCGCAGCCCTGGCGGTGATCGAAGTGTTCGAGGAAGAGAAACTGCTGGATCGCAGCAAGGCCGTTGGCGAACGCCTGACCACTGGCCTGCGTGAAATCCAGAAGAAGCACCCGATCATCGGCGATGTCCGTGGTCTGGGCTCGATGATTGCCGTGGAAGTCTTCGAGAAAGGCACCCACACCCCGAACGCCGCCGCCGTTGCCCAGGTTGTCGCCAAGGCTCGCGACAAGGGCTTGATCCTGCTGTCCTGCGGCACCTACGGCAACGTCCTGCGTATCCTGGTACCGCTGACCGCCGAAGATGCCCTGCTGGATAAAGGCCTGGCGATTATCGAAGAGTGCTTCGCCGAACTGGCCTGAAATATGTGACACGTTTCAGAAAAAAACCCGCCTCGGCGGGTTTTTTTATGCCGTTCGCCGGCTTCAGGCGCTAAGGTTGTAGGAGGATTCCGTGGAAGCTGCGATGGATCGCGCGTCATTTCTGGAGACTCGCTCATGAGCGCTGCCGACCCCGTTGCCCCTTGTGTCTTGATCGCCGAGGGTGACCCTTGGGTACGCGACATGCTCAGCGAAATGCTGCTCAGTGTGCGCTGTGACGCCCGCCTGCAGGTCTGTGCCGATGGCTCCCAGGCCCTGAGCGCGCTGGCGGCCAAGCCTGACCTGATCATCGCCGCCCGTGAGCTTTCCGGCCTCGATGGCCTGGACCTGCTGCGCAAGGTGCGCGCCAGGGGCGACAAGCCCGGCCTGCCGTTCATCCTGATGAGCAACCGCACCGACAGCGCCAGTGTGCGCGAGGCGCTGCCGTTGCACCCCACCGCCTACCTGAGCAAGCCGCTCGACCTGGAAAACCTGCGCAAGCGTCTGGAAAACCTGCTGCTGGAGGTGGGCGAGCAGATCGCCTGCCCGGTGCCACCGCTGCAGCCCGGCGTGCAACTGCCGGCCTACCTCGAGCAACGCCGCGCCACTGCCGATGGCGGCCCACTGTTCGCCGATGTGCAGGTGGCGGTCAAGCGCGCCCTCAACCCAAATGGCTTGAACCTCAAGGTGCTCGAGGAAGAGGTACGCAACGACCCGCAGATTACCGGCGTGCTCATCGCTGCCGCCAACAGCGCCGCGCTGCATCGCGAAGCGCCGGTGCAGACCTTGCTGCAGGCGCTGAACAAGCTTGGCAGCACCCAGAGCATGAACCTGATCCTCGGGCTCACGCTCAAGCGCAGCGCGCGGTTGAGCGACCCCTTGTTGGCGCGGCATGCCGCGCACTACTGGAGTCTGTCGCTGCATGCCGCCGACTACGCACGCACCTTGGCGCGCACCCTCGAAGTGGACGAAGGGCGCTGTTACTGCGCGGGTTTGTTGCATTGCCTGGGCGACCTGGCGGTGCTGCGCACCTTGCAGGAGTGGCGACTGGCCGGTGGCGAGTTGGACGAGGACCAGGTGGAGCTATCGCTCAACGAGTTCGGCGCCCCGTTCGGCTCGGCACTGCGCACCCGCTGGCGCTTGCCGCTCGACCTGCGCGAGCTGATCGCCGCGGTGTATCAGCTCGGTGGCGGCGTCTACTCCCGGGAGATCCTGGCGATGAACCTGGCCGGGCAACTGTCGCGACTCAGGCCCAGTGAGGGGCTGGAGAAGATCGCTAGCAGCAAGACGGCGCGCTTGCTCAAGCTGGGGTTGCCGGAGTTGTCGCGGCTGCGCAAGGTGGACCCGGAGGCGCTGGCACGGGAGGCGGCCGAGGGGCAGGAGGAGCAGGCTGCGCAGAGCGAGGCAGCGGTCGTTTCCAGCGCCTGCGCAGCTGAGGACGATGGAGAAGAGAAGCAGCCTTAGTAGGCTGGAAAACCAGCGTTCAGTGGGTTTTCCAGGCTCCCCTCAGCCGCGAACGATCTGGTTCTTGCCCTGACGCTTGGCCCTGTACATCGCCGCATCGGCCCGAGCGAACAGGCTGTCCAGCGTTTCGTCTTCATCAATCAGCCCGGTCAGCCCCTGGCTCACCGTGACGCCATAGGTCTGCTCACCATGGCTGAAACTCAACCGCTGGATTTCCCGCTGCAGCCGCTCGGCGATCTGTTCGGCTACCTGAGCGGTGCAGCCTGGGAACACGGCGGCAAACTCTTCGCCGCCAATGCGCCCGAACTGATCGCCACGCCGTAGCACGGCCTTGCCACTGTCGGCGATGCGCTGCAGCACCTGGTCGCCTTCCTGGTGACCATAGCTGTCGTTGATGTGCTTGAAGTCGTCGATGTCCAACAGCAGGAAGGCCATCGGCGTGCCGTCCTCGCGGGCGCTGTCGAAGGCCTGCTGGGCGCACTCGAAGAAATGCCTGCGGTTGCTGCTCTGGGTGAGCACGTCGGTGGTGGCCAGGCGCTGCAACTCACCTTCGAGCTGTTTTTTCTCGGTGATGTCCTCGGCGATGCCGACGATGATCACCCGCTGGTCGCCTTCACGCTGCTGGTTGATATAGCACTTGTCGCTGAGCCAGCGCACCTCGCCGGCGGCGTTGAGGATGCGGTACTCGCGGTCCTCGACGGTGCCCTTGACCAGCACCTGGGCCAGGCTGCGCTCGGCGTACTCCAGGTCGTCCGGGTAGATGGCGTCGCGCCATTCGTTGTAGTCGGCCAACACCAGGCTGGCCGGGCGGCCGAAGATGCGTTCGTAGGCGGGGCTGACGTAGAGCACCTGGCGGGTTTCCCAGTCGAAGGCCCAGAGCACTGCGTTGACGCTGTCGAGCAGCGAGCTGTACAGCTGCTCGCGTTCGCTCAGGCGGGCCACTTCGCCTTGAGCGTGCAACAGGGCGAGCAGGGTTTGAGCAGCTTCGGGGCGCGGGGTGCCGGTAGAGGTGGGTGGGAGATCTTTGGCCATGAGCACGGAACGGTTCTCGACGATGGGCGTGCGGCCACGGTCCGGCCCGCCACGCGGGCGATATGCCGGATTTGAGTCGATTGCAGGGGGGGAAGTTCCGGTCGGCACGCCCCATTGCGGGGCATGCCGATCAACGGTGCTCAGGCGCCGTTGGGGCGCAGCGAGTAGGTCTTGAGCTGGGCGGCGAAGTCACGCAGCGACTGAATACCACTGGCCTCGGCCTCGTGTACCCAGTCCTTCATGGCGGCGAGCATGTCGTGGCCGTTGGCGCTGGTGCGCGCCCAGATCTGCTGTAGCGCCAGGCGCTTTTCGTAGATGGTCTTGAGAGCCTGGCTGTGGGCCAGCAGCGACTCGATGCGCACGTGGTGGCGATCCTGCAGCAGGCTGGTTTCCCGCGAGAGCAGACGCTTGGCGCGGCGGAAGCGGTGGCGTACCGAGGTGTCGACCTTGTCCAGCTCCTGCTTGACCAGCGGGCCGATAACCAGCTTGCGGTACTGGGCCATGATCTGGAAGCGGTTGTTGAGGATGGCCATGGCAGTGTCCATGTCCAGCGACGCCTTGCCTTCCACCCGATGGGCGATGGGCGCCACCCGTTGAACCTTGGCCAGGCGCAGCAGGCTCAGCAGGCGGATCCACATCCAGCCCATGTCGAACTCCCAGCGGCGTACCGAAAGCTTCGCCGAGTTGGGGTAGGTGTGATGGTTGTTGTGCAGCTCCTCGCCGCCAATGATGATGCCCCACGGCACCAGGTTGGTGGCGGCGTCGCGGCATTCGAAGTTGCGATAGCCCACGGCATGGCCCAGACCGTTGACCACACCGGCGGCCCAGAACGGAATCCACATCATCTGGATCGCCCAGATGGTGATGCCGATGGTGCCGAACAGCAGCAGGTCGAGTACCGCCATCAGGGCGATGCCGCCGAGCTTGTAGCGGGTGTAGAGGTTGCGCTCGATCCAGTCGTCCGGGCAGTTCTTGCCGTAGATGCGCAGCGTTTCCTCGTTTTTCGCCTCTTCCCGGTACAGCTCGGCGCCCTTGCGCAGCACGGTGCCCAGGCCCTTGTGCACCGGGCTGTGCGGGTCGTCGGGGGTTTCGCACTTGGCGTGGTGCTTGCGGTGGATGGCGGTCCACTCGCGGGTGTTCTGCGCCGTGGTGAGCCACAGCCAGAAACGGAAGAAATGCTTGAGGCCCGCGTTCAGCTCCAGGGCGCGGTGGGCCGAGTAGCGGTGCAGGTAGATGGTGACGCTGACGATGGTCACATGGGTCATCAGCAGGGTGACGGCGACCAGTTGCCAGGCCGACAAGTCGAGCAGACCGTAATACCACATAACGGGAAATACCCTCGGAAAACAGGCGGAACAACGCAGGCATTATCCTTTGGCGGGGAAATAAAACCAGTCGCGCTTTTGGATAGGAAGTCACAGGGTGTTTCAGCCCCTATAATGCCCCTTCTTTTTTCATGGGCTCATTCACCCGACATGTCTGTTTCCGTTCGCGACGCCTTGCGCATGGCCGGGCTCTACGTGTTGCTTTCGATTCTCTGGCTGGTGCTGTCCGAGCTGGTCTTGCACGGCATGACCGAGGATCCGTTGGCCCTGGCCGTGGGGCGGCAGATCAATGTCGTGCTCTGGGTCTTGCTCAGTGCCGCGCTGATCTTCGTTTCACGTGCGCGCCTGCTCAACTTCATTGGTATCGGCGCGCGCCTGCGCAGCGATGACCGCGAGCGCCTGCGCATGGCTGCGGCGGTGTTCGACAGCACCCTGGAAGGGGTGCTGGTGACCGATCGCAACGGCTTGATCGTGCACGTCAACCGGGCATTCATGCGCATTACCGGCTACCAGCAGGAAGAAGTCATCGGTCAACGTCCGAGCAAGTTCAAGTCAGGGCGGCATGGGGCGCCGTTCTACCAGCAGATCTATGCCGCGCTGGCGGAGCAGGGCGAATGGAGCGGGGAAATCTGGAATCGCCGTAAAAGCGGGGAAATCTACCCGCAATGGCAGACGATCTGCGCCATTCGTGACGACAGTGGAGAGCTTAGCCATTACGTCGCAGTGTTCAGCGACATCAGCGTGATCAAGCACACCGAACAGGAGCTGGCCTATCTCGTTCACCACGACCCGCTGACCGGTCTGCCCAACCGCCTGCTGTTCAATGATCGCGCCATGCAGGCGATGGCCGCGGCGCAGGCCAACAAGCGCGGCTGCGCCTTGCTGCTGCTCGACCTCGATCACTTCCAGAGCATCAACGACGGCCTCGGCCACACCATTGGCGACCAACTGCTCAAGCTGGTCGGCGAACGCCTGCGCGAGGTGCTGGGCAACGGTGTGACCCTGGCGCGTCTGGGGGGGGACGAGTTCGGCGTGCTGGCCGAGAGCTGTCAGCAGGTCGGCCAGGCAGGCAAGTTGGCGCAATCGATCATCGAGCGCTTGAAAGAACCGTTCTGTTTCGAGGGCAACCGCCTGTTCATCAGTGCCAGCATCGGTATCAGCCTGTTCCCCAACGATGCACTGAGCGCCGAACAGCTGCTGCGCAACGCCGATTCGGCGCTGTTCAAGGCCAAGAGCAATGGCCGCGCCTGCTACGCGCTGTACACCGAGGAGCTTACCGCCCATGCCCAGCAGCGGGTCGAGACCGCCGGCGAATTGCGTCGGGCGCTCGAACAGCAGGAGCTGCGGGTGTTCTTCCAGCCGGTGCACGACCTGTTCACCGCCCGGATGATCGGCGTCGAGGCGCTGGTGCGCTGGCAGCATCCCGTGCGTGGCCTGGTCCCCCCCGGGGAGTTCATCCCCATCGCCGAGCGTACCGGGCTGATTGCCGAAATCGACGCCTGGGTGCTGCACCAAGCGTGTCGGCAGATGGTGCAGTGGCAGGCCGAAGGGCGGCAGCTGGCATTCGTGGCGGTGAACATCTCCAGTCGCCTGTTCAGCCAGCGTGACCTGTACCGCCAGGTGGCCGATGCGCTGCACGATACCGGGCTGGATCCGTCGCTGCTCGAGCTCGAAGTGACAGAGAGCGCGGTGATGGAAGACCCAGAAGTCGCCCTGGAACAGCTGCATCGCCTGCGCGAGTTGGGCGTGACCTTGGCCATCGACGATTTCGGTACAGGTTATTCGTCATTGCTGCGGCTCAAACGCATGCCCGTGCAAAAGCTGAAGATCGACCAGGGCTTCGTGGCAGGCCTGCCCCACGATGAAGACGACATTGCCATCGTGCGGGTGATCATCGCCTTGGCGCGAAGCATGGGCATGCAGGTGCATGCCGAAGGGGTGGAGCAGGCCGAGCAGGCGCGGTTCCTGCTGGAGCAGCAGTGCCAGCTGGGGCAGGGGTACTGGTTCGGGCGGCCGGTGCCGGCGGCGGAGCTGCACTGGGGCTGACACCGTATCGCGTGGTAAGCCCGCTCCCACTGGTTGGAGCGGGCTTGCCCCGCGATGGGCTCAACGCTTGTTCAAACCTTTGGCCAAACGGTCCCCACCCAGCTGGATCACCGCCACCAGCGCCACCAGCATCACGATCACGGTCAGCATGATCTGGCTGTCGAAGCGCTGGTAGCCGTAGCGGTAGGCAATATCGCCCAAACCCCCGGCACCGATCGCCCCGGCCATGGCCGAGGAGTTGATCAGCGTCACCAGGGTGATGGTGAACCCGCCGACGATCCCCGGCAGCGCCTCGGGCAGCAGCACGTGCCAGACGATGTGCCAGCGCCGGCAGCCCATGGCCTGTGCCGCTTCGATCAGGCCGTGGTCCACCTCGCGCAGGCTGACCTCGGCGATGCGCGCGAAGAACGGCGTGGCGGCAATTGTCAGCGGCACCACGGCGGCCCACACACCATAGGTGGTGCCGACCACCAAGCGGGTAAAGGGGATCAGCGCGACCATCAGGATCAGGAACGGGATCGAGCGGAACAGGTTGACGATGGCGCCCAGCACCCGGTTCAGCGCGGCGGCCTCGAAGATCCCGTCCTTGTCGCTGGTGACCAGCAGCACTGCCATCGGTACCCCGACGACCAGCGCGACCAGCGAGGACACGCCGACCATCAGCAGGGTGTCGAGCAAGCCTTGCAGCAGGCGATCAATCCACATGGCCGAGTACCTCCACATCCACGGCCCAGCGGCGGGCGCGTTCGAGCAACTGGCGGGTGTCCAGCGGCGAGCCGCGCACGGCCAGGATCAGTTGCCCCAAGGCATGCTCGCCGATGGTCTCGACGCCGCCCTGGAGCAGCCGCACGCGTCCGCCCAGATCGCTGAACAGGGCGCTCAGTTCCGGCTCGCCCACCAGGCCGAGCTTGAGCACCACAGCCGCGTCGCGGCTGACCGGCTGGGCACGCAGACTGGCTTGCAAGGCGGCCGGCAGCTTGGTCTGCAGCGGTGCGAGCAGGGTACGGGTGACGTCGTGGCGCGGTGTGCCGAACACTTGCCAGACCTCGCCCTGTTCGACGATCTCGCCCCGCTCGAGCACCACCACGCGCTGGCAGATATCGCGGATCACCGCCATTTCGTGGGTGATCAGCACCACGGTCAGGCCCAGGCGTTGGTTGATGTCGCGCAGCAGCTCGAGGATCGAGGCAGTGGTTTCCGGGTCCAGCGCGGAGGTGGCTTCGTCGCACAGCAGGATCTCGGGGTCATGCACCAGCGCCCGGGCGATGCCGACGCGCTGCTTTTGCCCGCCGGACAGCTGCGCGGGGTAGACATGGTGCTTTTCCGCAAGGCCCACCAGCTCCAGCAGCTCGCGTACCTTGCGCTGGCGCTCGGCCTTGGCCACGCCGGCCACCTTCAGCGGCAGCTCGACGTTCTGCCACACGGTCTTGGCCGACATCAGGTTGAAGTGCTGGAAGATCATGCCGATGCGCCGGCGCAGGGCCACCAGGCGGTCCTCGTCGAACGGCGCGATATCCACCTGGTCGATCAGCACCCGGCCCTGGCTGGGCTGTTCCAGGCGGTTGATGGTGCGCAGCAGCGAAGACTTGCCGGCACCGCTGCGGCCGATGATGCCGAAGATCTCGCCGCGGCGGATGTTCAGGTCGATGCCTTGCAGCGCTGGTTGGCCCTGGCCCGGATAGGTCTTGCCAAGGCCGATGAAGCGGATGTGCGCCTGGTTCACTTCCGGGCGCAGGGCCGTTTCCTCGGCCTTGCACGGTTCGGCAGGGGGGATGGGCGCCCTGAGGGCGCTGGCCTGGGCCATGTCAGCCTTCCCAGCCGGCCTGGTAGAGCTTGCCATGGGCCTTGTCCAGGGCGGCGCGCACGGCTGGCGAGTGTTGGTAGATATCGACGAACTTGGCCAGGCGCGGGTCGTTTTTCTCCTGTGGGCGGATAACGAACTGGATCACGTATTCCTTGTTCTCCAGGCCGTCGAACAGCAGCGCCGACGTAGCGTCAAAGGTGTTGGCCAGGCGGATATAGGCCGGGTAGCCCTGCACCAGGTCGGCGTCGTCATAGGCGCGCACCAGTTGCACCGCTTCCACCTGGAGAATTTTGATCTTCTTCGGGTTGGCGATGATGTCGTCCTCGGTGGCCTTGTAGCCCACGCCCTGCTTGAGAGTGATCAGCCCGGCCTTGGCCAGCAGTTGCAGGCCACGGCCGCTGTTGATCGGGTCGTTGGCGATGGCCACGCTGGCGCCTTCGGGCAGCTCGGCAAAGCTTTTGTACTTTTTCGAGTACAGCCCGACGTTGTTGATGATCCCCGGTGCATAGGGGACCAGGTTGAAGCCGGCAGCGGCCTTGGCGTTTTCCAGGAAGGGGATGTGCTGGAAGTAGTTCACGTCGATGTCGCCGCTGTTGAGGCTGACATTCGGCGCGATCCAGTCGCTGAACTCGATCAGCTTCACCTCCAGGCCTTGTTTGTGGGCTTCTGCCACCGCCGCTTCCAACGGGATGGCGAAGGCGGCGGTGGTGCCGATCTTCAGTGGCTCCGCGGCGAAGGCGGCGGCGGACAGGCCGAGGCCCAGGGCGATGGCCGCGACGGGCCGGAACAGTTTTTCAAGCATGGTGCAGGGCTCCAGTCGGGGCAGGGGTGGGGGTGTTGCGGTAGGAGGATCCGGGATGGTCGGCGGGCAAGTGCGGATGGTCGCTGGCGAACAGCTTCTCGCGCAGGGTGCCTTCGGCGTAGCCAGTCTTGTAGCGGCCACGGCGTTGCAGTTCGGGTACTACCAGGTCGATGAAGGCCTCGAAGCTTTCCGGGGTGACGGTGCGGGTCAGGTTGAAGCCGTCCAGGCCGGTGTCGTCGAGCCAGCCGATCAGTTGCTCGGCCACCTGCCCGGGGTCGCCGACCAGGGTCACGTAGCGGCCGCCCAAGGCGTGCTGCTCCAGCAGGCGGCGGCGAGTCCAGGCGCTGTCCTGCAATTGGCGGGTGGCGGACTGGATGGCATTGCCCTTGGCGAATCCGATGGGTTCGTCCAGTTCGTAGCGTGAGAAGTCGATACCGGTGGAACTGGCGAAATGCGCAACACCTGCCTCGGCGCTGGCGTAATGCAGGTACTCGGCGTGCAGGGCGTGGGCTTGGTCTTCAGTTGCGGCAACGATCACGGTGATGCCCATGAATACCTTGACCGCCTGCGGGTCGCGACCAGCGGCTTGCGCCGCTGCGCGCACCTTGTCGACCTGGGCGCGGGTGGCGGCCTTTTCCTGGCCGCTGATGAACACGCACTCGGCATGGTTGCCGGCAAAGGCCAAACCGCGCGCCGAACTGCCGGCCTGGAACAGTACCGGTGTGCGCTGCGGCGAAGGCTCGCACAGGTGATAGCCCTCGACCTTGTAGAACTCGCCCTGGTGCTCGACCTTGCGCACCCTGTCCGGCCGGGCATACACGCGCTGCGCGCGGTCGGCGACCACGGCATCGTCGGCCCAGCTGCCTTCGAGCAGCTTGTACAGCACCTGCAGGTATTCGTCGGCCTGGTCATAGCGGCGGTCGTGCTCGGGTTGCTGTTCCAGCCCCATGGCCCGGGCGGCACTGTCGAGGTAGCCGGTGACGATGTTCCAGCCGACCCGGCCGTTGCTCAGGTGATCGAGAGTGGAGAGGCGCCGGGCGAACAGGTAAGGCGCTTCATAGGTCAGGTTGGCGGTGAGGCCGAAGCCCAGATGCCTGGTAACGGCGGCCATGGCCGAGACCAGCAGCAGCGGGTCGTTGACCGGCAACTGGATCGACTCCTTGAGCGTCACGTCCAGCGACTGGCCATAGACGTCGTAGGTGCCGACGATATCGGCGATGAACAGCCCGTCGAACAGCCCCCGCTCCAGCAGGCGGGCCAGGTCGGTCCAGTAGTCGAGGGTCTTGTACTGGGTCGAAGTGTCCCGTGGGTGGGTCCACAAACCGTGGTTGATGTGCCCGATGCAGTTCATGTTGAAGGCATTGAGCAGGATCTGCTTGGCCATCAGATGGTCCCTCGGCGCGGCGGCTTTTCGTCGTTGAGGTAGTAGTTGCCGATGGCGTGGTACTTCCAGCGCACCGGGTCGTGCAGGGTGTGCACCCGGGCGTTGCGCCAGTGGCGGTCGAGGTTGTGCTCGGCCAGGGTGGCCTGGCTGCCGGCCAGCTCGAACAGGGTGGTGCCGGCGGCCAGGGAGATCTCGGTGCTGATCGCCCGGGCCTCGGCGACGGCAATCGAGGCGGCGGCCAGGGTCTCGGCGTTGCTGTCGGCTTGGGCGATGTCGAGGATTTCACCCGCGCGTTCGAGCAGGGCCTCGGTGGCGTGCAGGCGGATTGCCAGTTGGCCGAAGCTCTTCAGAGTCAGTGGATCGTCGCTGGCCTTGTCGAGGCCAGAGTCGATCCACGGGCGGCTGCGGGTACGCACGAAGTGCAGGGCGTCCTCGTAGGCGGCGCGGGCGATACCGGTGTCGATCGCGGCATGGAGGATCTGCGCCAGGGGGCCGACCGTGGTCGGGCGCTCGAAGGCGCTTTGGAACGGCACCACGTCTTCGGCGCGGACCGGCACATGGTTGAACACCACCGAGCCGCTGCCGGTGGTGCGCTGGCCGAAGCCGCTCCAGTCGTCGATCACCTCGATGCCCGGGCTGTCGGCGGGCACGAAGGCCAGGTGCGATACGCCCTGTTCGTCGATCACCAGGGTCGGGATGCGCTGGGCGTAGATTGCGCCGGTGCAGTAGAACTTACGGCCATCGATGCGGTAATGGTCGCCGTCGCGGCTCAGGCGGGTGGTGCGTTCGTGGGCGTTCTTCGTGCCGAGTTCGGCCAGGGCGTTGCCGAAGCGGCGGCCGGCGAGCACTTCGGCGTAGAGCCGTTGCTGTTGTTCGGCGCTGCCGTTCACCCGCAGCACCTCCAGGGCGTAGAAGTGGTTCTGCGGGATCTGCCCGAGCGAGGCGTCGGCCTGGGCGATGCGTGCGATGACCTTGGCCAGGGTGGCACTGGACACGCCGGCGCCGCCAAAGGCCCTGGGCACGCTGATGCCCCACAGGCCGGACTGCACGAAATGTTCGAGTTCGGCATGGGGCAGGCGGCGTTCGCGGTCGCGCAGGGCGCTGTCTTCGCGCAGGTAGTGGGCGAGTTCGTCGGCGACGGCCAGGGCCTGGCCGTCGGTGGTGATGATGGATGCAGTCATTGTGCTCTCCAGGTCCCATCGCGGAGCACGCCCGACCTTACGCGAGCGCGTGGGAGCGGGCTTGCCCCGCGATGGGCCGATATCAGATCCAGGAATGGCGGGCAGGCAGGGTGCCGTTGAGGTGGTAGGCGCCGACGGCGTGGTATTTCCAGCGCACCGGGTCGTGCAGGGTGTGCACGCGGGCGTTGCGCCAGTGCCGGTCGAGGTTGAACTCGGCCAGGCTGGCGCGGCTGCCGGCCAGCTCGAACAGCTTCTCGCTGGCCTGCAGCGAAATCTCGGTAGTGAGCACCTTGGCTTCGGCTACGGCGATCGAGGCACGGGCCGCGGCGGCGGCATCGATCACGCCGGCGTTGACCTCGTCGAGCACCCTGGCGGCCTTGCGCAGCAGGGCCTCGGCGGCATGCAGTTCGAGCTTCAGGCGGCCGATGTCGGCAATCACATAGGGATCGTCGCTGTTGCGTTCGACCTTGGCCTCGATCCAGGGCCGGGACTTCTCCCGCACGAACTGGATCGTGTCCTCGATGGCCGCTTCGGCGATGCCGGCGTCGATGGCCGCCTGGATCAGCTGCGAGGCGGCGCCCTGGATGCTGGGCTCTTCACGCAGGCGCCAGTTGTCCACCACCAGGTCGGCGTCCACCGGCACCTTGTCGAGCAGCACGGTGCCGCTGGCGGTGGTGCGCTGGCCGAAGCCGGACCAGTCGTCGACGATGCGCAGCCCCGGGCTGCCGCGACGGACGAAGGCCAGGCGTTGCCGGCCGTCATCGTCCAGGGCTTTTACCGCTACCCAGTGGGCGTACAGGGCGCCGGTGGAGTAGAACTTCTCGCCACTGATGCGATAGCCGTCGCCCTCGCGGGTAATGCGTGCCTTGAGCGTCAGGGTGTCCTTGGTCCCGCGCTCGGGGCCGGCATTGCCGATGCGCCAGCCGTCGAGCACGGCGCGGAAGATCGCTTCCTGCTGCGCCTGGGTGGCGGTAAGGCGCACCAGTTGCAGGATGCCGAACTGGTTCTGCGGAATCTGCCCCAGCGCCGGGTCGGCGGCACTGATCAGGCGGAACACTTCGGCGATGGTTTCGAACGAGACCTCGGGGCCGCCGAACGCCTTGGGCACGCTGATGCTGCCCAGGCCGCTGCGGGTGAACTGTTCGATCTCGGCCCATGGCAGCTTGCGCTGCTGGTCACGTTTGGCGGCCTGCTGGCGGGCCACCTCGGCCAGTTCGCGGGCGGCCTGCAGGGCCTCTTCGTCGTTGCGCAGCACCTTGGCCGGCAGCAGCAGCGGCGAGCTGTCGTGATCGCTGTGGAATCGGGTAGTTGGTTGGCTGGACATCAGTACCGCTCCTTGGCTGCACTCAATGCCCTGGCGTTATGCACTGGGGTGATTGTGATCCTGACCATTCCTAACCTCACAAAGTTGAAAGCGTCGCCTCAGCTGATGGCGACAGACGTTTGCTGGTCCGGTGGTCCGGTTGATATACCCTATTCGTTTATAAAAAGTTTATGAACTACCGTTTAGGAATATGAATAGAAGAACTGCGGGGTCGGCCCTGTCACTGTGAGCCAGCGACAGGGCAGAAAGGTCAGCGCTGAACCGTTACCACCAGCTTGCCCGCTGCCTGGCGTTGCCCCAGACGTTCGATCGCGGCGCCGCCCTCGGCCAGCGGGTAGGTCTGCGACACCAGCGGTTTCAGCTTGCCCTCGGCATGCCAGGCGAACAGCTGGCGGAAGTTGGCGGCGTTGTCCTCCGGCTGGCGCTGGGCAAAGGCGCCCCAGAACACCCCGACCACCGCCGCGCCCTTGAGCAGCGCCAGGTTCACCGGCAACTGCGGGATCGTCCCGCTGGCGAACCCCACCACCAGCAACCGGCCGTTCCACGCCAGCCCGCGCACAGCCTGATCGAACAACTCGCCACCGACCGGATCGTAGATCACATCCACGCCCTGACCGCCGGTCAGGCGCTTGATCTCGTCCTTGAGGCTGGCCTGGCTGTAGTCGACCAGCTCGTCGGCGCCGGCCGCCTTGGCGATCGCCAGCTTCTCGGCACTGCTGGCCGCCGCAATCACCCGTGCCCCGAGGGCCTTGCCGATTTCCACTGCCGCCAGCCCCACGCCACCCGAGGCGCCGAGCACCAGCAGGGTTTCACCGGCCTTGAGCTGACCGCGCTGGGTGAGGGCGTGCATCGAGGTGCCGTAGGTCATGCCGAACGCGGCGGCAGTGGTGAAGTCCATGTCCGCCGGCATCGGCAGCACGTTGTAGAACGGTACCGCCACTTGCTCGGCGAAAGCGCCCCAGCCGGTCAGGGCCATGACCCGGTCGCCAACCTTGAACGCGCCGGCCTTCTCGCCGACCGCGGCTACCACGCCGGCGGCTTCCGCCCCCGGTGAGAACGGCAACGGTGGCTTGAACTGGTACTTGCCCTCGATGATCAGGGTGTCGGGGAAGTTGACCCCTGCGGCGTGCACGTCGAGGAGGATCTCGTTCTTCTTCGGCACGGGGCTGGCGACCTCTTCCAGGACCAGGTCCCGCGCCGGGCCCAGGGCTTTGCACAACAAGGCTTTCATCAGGGCTATTCCTTTGCGTGTGGTGGCCGATAAGTGTAGGAGGGCCGCCCCGAGGGTCAACGAGCATGGTCGGCCCTGATGAGCCGGCATAAGCCCGGGCTTGGGTTTGGCCGGCGCGCTGGGTAAGCTGGCGGCAACTGTAATGAGGAGCGAATTCGTGAAAGCGTGGATCTTGATGGTGCTGGCCCTGATGCTGCCGGCGGCGGCCATGGCCGAGGAAAAGGAAGGCGAGCCCAAGGTCGCCTATATCAGCCTCAGCCCGCCCTTCGTTGGCAACTACGCCCTCGACGGCGGCCCCAAGCTGCGCGTGTACAAGGCCGACGTCGCCCTGCGCGTGACCGGGGATGCCGCCGCCACGGCGGTCAAGCACCACGAACCGCTGATCCGCAACCAGCTGGTGGCGCTGTTCACCCAGCAGGGCGTGGACAACATGAGCAACGTCGAGGCCAAGGAAAAGCTGCGCCAGGAAGCCCTGAAACAGGTGCAGCAGGTGATGGAGTCCGAAGAGGGCAAGCCGATCGTCGAGGACCTGCTGTTCAACAACCTGATCGTGCAGTGATCAGGCGGCGAGGCTGCGGCGAAAGCGCGCCAGGGCCACGCCGAAGAATATCAGGCCGATCGCGGCCAGCGCCGCGACGTCCGGCCAGACCACGCTCAGCCCGGCGTCGCGGAACAGGATCGCCGCGCCGAGGCTGACGAAATGGGTCGAGGGCGACCCCTGCATGACCCACTGCAGCCACTGCGGCATGCTGTCCAGCGGCGTGCTGCCTCCCGACAGCAGCAGCATCGGGATGATCACCGGGATCGCCAGCAGGCCGAACTGTGGTGTCGAGCGCGCCAGGGTGGCGAGGAAGATGCCCAGTGCCGTGCTGGCGAACAGGTACAGCGCAGTCACCCCCAGGAACAGCCCCATGGAGCCCGCCAGCGGCACGCCCAGGGCGCCCTTGACCACCACTTCCAGCGAAATCCAGGTACAGGCCACCACCACCAGGGCGTTGCTGGCGATCTTCGCCAGCATGATTTCCAGTGCCGTCAGCGGCAGCACCAGCAGATGGTCGAGGGTGCCGTGCTCACGCTCGCGCAGCAACGCGGTGCCGGTGAGGATGATGGCCAGGATGGTGATGTTGTTGACGATCTGGATCACCGCCAGGAACCAGCCGCCTTCGAGGTTGGGGTTGAACAGGGCTTTCGGGTTGAGCAGGGCAGGGCTGCTGGTGCTGCGGCCTGCGTACTCCAGCAGTTCGCGTTCGAAGATCCGCCCGATGTAGCCGGCGCCCATGAAGGCCTGGCTCATGGCCGTGGCATCGACGTTGACCTGCAGCTCCGGCGAACGCCCGGCCAGCAGGTCGGCCTGGAAGTTCACCGGCACGTTGATCACGAAGGTGTACTGGCCGCTGTCCATGGCCTGGTCAAGGCGATCCGCCGGCAGTGCCACGGTGGGCTGGAACTCGGGCGGTTGCAGCGACTCGGCGAGCTTGCGCGAGATGGCGCCGTGGTCTTCGTCGACCACTGCGACACTGGCGTTGTGCACGCCGATTACCGAGCCTGCGGCGGGCATGTAGATCGCCACGCTGAAGGCGTACAGCAGGAACAGCAGCAACACGCTGTCATGGCGCAGGCTGGTGAGTTCCTTCAGGCCCAGGCGCAAGGTATGGGAGAGCTGGCTCATCTTAGGCCTCCTGCTTTTTCAGCATGATCAGGCTCAGCCCGGTGAAGGCGGCGAAGAAGCCCAGCAGCGCCAGGCACTGCGGCCACAGTTCGCGCAGGCCCAAGGCCTTGGTGAAGGTGCCGACGGCGATGTCGAGGAAGTAGCCGGCCGGGAACAGCTGGCCCATCAGCGCTGCCGCGCCGTCCAGCGACGAGCGCGGAACGATCAGGCCGGAGAACTGGATGGTCGGCAGGCTGGTGATGATCAGAGTGCCGAGGATCGCCGCGATCTGCGTGCGGGTGAACGCCGAGATCAGCAGGCCCAGGCTGGTGGTCGCCAGCAGGTAGGCCAGGCCACCGCAGGCCAGTGCCAGCGGGCTGCCCTTGAGCGGCACGCCGAACAGCCAGCGGTTCATTGCCACCAGCAGCGCCAGGTTGACCAGGCTTACCGCGAGGTAGGGCGCCTGCTTGCCGAGCAGGAACTCCAGGCGGGTCAGGGGCGTGGCGTAGAAGTTGGTGATCGAGCCCAGTTCCTTTTCCCGCACGATGCCCAGCGCGGTCAGCATGGCCGGGATGAAGGCCAGGATCAGCGCCATGACGCCGGGGCCGATGGCGTTCACGCTGACCACGTCCTGGTTGTAGCGAAAGCGTGTTTCCAGGCGTACCGGCTGCTGGCGCGAGACAGGGTTCGGGCCGAGGGCCGCGAGCTGTTCGAGGTTGGCCTGGTGCACGGCTTCGACATAGTTGCGGCTGGTTTCGGCGCGAAACGGCATGCCACCGTCAAGCCAGGCCGCAACCACCGGCTGGCGCCCGGCATGCAAATCGCGGCCAAAGCCTGGCGGGATCTCCAGGGCCAGCTTGATCTCCGAGCGCTGCAAGCGCTGGTGCAGCTGGCGGGCATCGCGGATCGGCGGCTGCTCGGCGAAGTAGCGTGAGCCACGGAAGGCCTCCAGGTAGGCGCGGCTCTGCGGGCTCTGGTCCTGGTCGTACACGGCGAAGGCGAGGTTTTCCACATCCAGCGAGATGCCATAGCCGAAGATCACCATCATGAACAATGCCCCTGCCAGGGCGAAGGCCAGGCGCACCTTGTCGCGCAGCAGCTCTTTGCCTTCGCGACTGGCGACGGCCAGCAGGCGGCGCAGACTGAATGCCTGGCGCAGGGCGGTCGCTGGGGCAGCGGCCTGTTCCAGCGTGGTGTCGGCTTGTGTCTGGGTGGGCGCGTCCTGGGCCTGTTCGAGGCAACGCACGAAAGCGTCTTCCAAGGTGTCGCCGCCGAACTGGATTTGCAGGGCCTGCGGGGTGTCGCAGGCCAGCACCCGGCCGGCGTGCATCAGTGAGATGCGGTCGCAGCGCAGGGCCTCGTTCATGAAGTGGGTGGACAGGAAGATGGTCACGCCCTGTTCGCGGGACAACTCCACCAGCAGCCGCCAGAAATCGTCGCGGGCCGCCGGATCGACGCCCGAGGTCGGTTCATCGAGGATCAGCACTTCCGGGCGGTGCAGCACTGCCACGGCCAGCGACAGGCGCTGACGCAGGCCCAGTGGCAGGGCGCCGGAAGGCTGGTCGGCGATGTTGCCAAGGTCGAAGCGCTCGATGAGTTCGGCGATGCGCGGCGCGCTGTCGGCCTTGGCCAGGTCGAACAGACGAGCGTGCAACTCGAGGTTCTGCCGGGCGCTCAGCTCGCCGTACAGGGAATAACTCTGGGACATGAAACCGACCCGCTTGCGCGTGGCCAGGTCACCGGCATCCACCGGGCGCCCGAGCAGGCTGGCGCTGCCTTCGCTGGCCGGCATCAGGCCGGTGAGCACCTTCATGGTGGTGGTCTTGCCGCAGCCGTTGGAACCGAGGAAGCCGAAAATCTCGCCGCGACCGATGGCGAAGCTGACCTTGTTGACCGCGGTGAAGTCGCCGAAGCGCAAGGTCAGGTCGTGGGCCTCGATGGCGACCGGCCCATCATCCACCTGGCGTGGCGGAATCCGCAGCGGCTCAGGCTGCTCGCGGCCGGCTCCCTGGAAGTGGGTAAAGGCATCATCGAGCTTGCCACTGGGCGTGGCCGCGGCCAGCTCACGGCTCAGGCCCGCAGCCAGCAGGCGACCGGCATCAAGCATCAGGCAGTGCTCGAACTGCTCGGCTTCCTCCATGTAGGCGGTGGCCACCAGCAGGGTCAGCTGCGGACGCTGGGCGCGCACCTGTTCGACCAGTTCCCAGAAGCGCCGCCGCGACAGCGGGTCGACGCCGGTGGTCGGCTCGTCGAGGATCAGCAGGTCCGGCTCGTGGATCAGCGCGCAGCACAATCCCAGCTTCTGCTTCATGCCGCCCGACAGCTTGCCAGCCGGGCGCTCGGCGAAACGTTCGAGGTCGGTGGCGCGCAGCAGGCTGGCCATGCGTTGCTCGCATTCGGCGCGGCCGAGGCCGAACAGGGTGGCAAAGAAGCGGATGTTCTCGCGGATCGACAGCTCCGGGTACAGGTTGTTGCCCAAGCCCTGGGGCATGAATGCGACCTTGGGGTACAGCGCGGTGCGGTGGCGGCGTTGGCGGATCGAACCGCCGAGCACCTGCAACTCACCCTGTTGCAGGCGCTTGACCCCGGCAATCAGCCCGAGCAGGGTCGACTTGCCGGCGCCATCCGGGCCGATCAGGCCGCAGCGGGTGCCGGCCGGCAGGCTGAATGCGAGGGGGTGCAGGGCCTGCAGATCGCCATAGCGGTGGCTGACACCGTCGGCCTGCAGCGCTGTCGCCGCGTTCATTGCAGGTTGGCCGGCCAGCCCACGTCGGCGGTGCGCACGTACCCGGCGCCGGGCATGCCCGGCTTGGCCTGGGGCACGGCGCTCGGCTCGGTCAGACGCAGCTTGACCCGGAACACCAGCTTTTGCCGCTCGTCACGGGTCTCGACCTGTTTCGGCGTGAACTGCGCCTTGGCCGCGACAAAGGCGATCTTCGCCGGCAGGGCCTGCTCGGGCAGGGCGTCGAGCACGATCCGCGCCTGGTCGCCCACGGTCAGCCGGCCGGTGGTGGCGGCGGGCAGGTAGAGGTTCATGTACTGGTCGCTGGGGTCGATCAGCATCAGCACCCGGCCACCGGCACCGAGCACCTCGCCAGGCTCGGCCAGGCGCAGCTGGATGATGCCGTCGATGGGGGCACGCAGGCTGCTGTCGTCGATCTCGCTGGTAAGCTGGGCCACCTGTGCCTCGGCGGCGCCAATGGCCGCCTTGATCGCCGCCAGCTGGGCGCGGGCGGCGACCACGGCTGAGGTGGCGGTGTCGTAGCGTGCCTGTTGCTGGTCGAGCAGTTGCTGGCTGGCGAACTTGCGCTGGTAGATTTCGCGCACGCGCTTGAGCTCCTGGCTGGCCAGCAGCAGTTCGCTCTGGCGCAATTGCACGCTGGCCTGGGCAGCGGCGTAGTTCTCGCGGGCGCGCAGTACCTCGGCCTCGGCCTGGCTGCGCTGGGCCTCCATGGTGCGGGTGTCGATGCGGGCGAGCAGTTGGCCGCGGGTGACCTTGTCGCCTTCATCGACCAGCACCTCGGCCAGGCGCCCGGGGACCTTGCTGGCGATCTGTACTTCGGTGGATTCGAGGCGCCCGTTGCCCATGCTCAGGCCTTCGGGCAGGCGGTCGTGAAGGGACTTCCAGTAACCCAGCCCGCCTGCCGCCAGCAACAGCAATACAAGGGCGGAGGCGAAGATTCTGGGGGCTTTTCGATTCATCGGTCTGCATCCTGCGGCTTGCACGCCTTATCCTGGCGCGACGCGCATCCTGGCGCGTTGATATTGATCAAACCCCTGACAATAGACGCACAATCAGCTCAGCGCGAGGATCGCGGTCCATTGTTCGGCGGTCACCGGCATCACCGACAGGCGGCTGCCCTTTTGCACCAGTGGCAGTTCCTCCAGTGCCGCCTGCTGCTTGAGCAGGCCCAGGCCGAGTACCTGGCGGAAGGTCTGCACATGCTCGACATCCACCGCGCTCCACGGGTTCTTCTCGGCGCTGGCCTTGGCGTCGTGGTAGTGGCTTTGCGGGTCGAGGGCAGTCGGGTCCGGGTAGGCCGCGGCGCTGATCCGGGCAATGCCGGCGATCCCTGGTTGCGGGCAGCTGGAGTGGTAGAAGAAGAACTCGTCGCCTATGCTCATGGCCCGCAGGAAATTGCGTGCTTGGTAGTTGCGTACTCCGTCCCAGCGGGCGCTGCCCAGGCGTGCCAAGGCTTCGATGGAGAGCTCGTCGGGCTCGGATTTCATCAGCCAGTAGGCCATGGATGCTGCTCCTGAAAGAGTTTGAAATAACTCGTTGCATGAAACCGACAGTCGGTTGGCGTCAACGTTTGCCTAGCGACTCATGTTGTCGGAAAATGCGCCGATTTTAAGCTATACGCTCCGGCAGCCATCAAGAAAGCCGCCGAGCCTGGACAGTTGTTCTTGGGGGGGCAATCAATGAAACAACGTAAACCGGACCTGCTCTGGATCCTGGCCTTCATCTTCGGCCTGGGCGTGGTTACCACCGGTTACGCGCAAGGTTTGTGGGAGCGCAAGCTCGATGCCGCCTATCAGCAGGCGCCCGTCGATCCGGCGCAGCAACAGCACCGCTGATCGCGGGTTCATTTCGCCGCCAGGTACCAACCACGGTCTGACACCGTGCCTTGCAACGGTACATCCCAGCTTGCCTGGTTGAGCCGCTCCACCTTCTGGCATTCATGCGCCAGCCCCAGCAGCAATGGTTTTTTCCAGGCCTTGCGCCGGCCCTGGTAGGCCAGGCTGCGGTCATAGAAGCCCCCGCCCATGCCCAGGCGCCCCCCCCTCTCATCGAAACCGACCAGCGGCAGCAGGATCAGGTCCAGCGCCCAGATCGGCCGTTGGCGTTTGCGCTCCACCACCGGTTCCGCGATGCCGAACCGGTTGGGGCGCAGCTTCTCGCCTGGCTCGAAACGCTGGAACACCATGCGCGTGGCGGGCCAGGCGTGCAGCACCGGCAGGTAGACACACTTGCCGCGTCTGTGCGCTTCACGCAGCAGCAGGCGCGGGTCGATCTCGCCGTCATTGGGCAGGTACAGGGCGATGTGTCGGGCGCGGCGGAACAGTGGATGCTGCGCCAACTGGCGATAGAGGCCTTCGGCGGCCTGGCGTTGCTGGGCGGGTGTGAGGGCGCGGCGGGCGTTGCGCAGGAGACGGCGAAGCTGGGGGCGGGTGAGCGGCGCGGTGTCGGTCATGGCACGGGCGATCCCTGAAGAAACGAAAAGCCCGCCGTTGGAGGCGGGCAGTTCTGAAAGCAGGCTCCCCGACAAGACCGCTATCGGTGTAGCCCTTGAACCCGAAAGTTCAAGGTGGAGATTGCAGGGGGCGTTAAGGCTTTCCGTCGGGCGGACATGCACACCGGCCCCAGCGTGCAACCCCCGTGGTTGTGCGTATCGGCTCAGGGACATAACCGACTGGCGCATCCCCCAGGGAGTGGCGCCAGTATACCAATCTCAGTCGCTTTTGCTAACCGGATCGTCGGAGAGCGCCTGGTCGACCCGCTCCAGCAGGTCACGCACCTGTTCGCGGGTGGTGCCGCCGCTGGCCACTTCGGGACGTTCCTGACGGTGCAGCAGCTCATGGGTGATGTTCAGCGCGGCCATCACGGCGATACGGTCGGCGCCGATCACCTTGCCGCTGCTGCGGATCTCGCGCATCTTGCCATCCAGGTAACGGGCGGCACCGACCAGGTTGTTGCGCTCCTCGGGCGGGCAGATGATCGAGTATTCCTTGTCGAGGATCTGGACGGTGACGCTATTGCTTGAACTCATGAGTCTTGCTCCAGGGCCTTGAGGCGCAGGATCATCGATTCGATCTTGCGTTTGGCGATCTCGTTCTTTTCGATCAGGTGGGCGCGCTCCTCGCGCCAGGATCGTTCCTGAGCTACTAAGAGTGCGTTTTGCCGCTTTAGTTGCTCGACCCGTTCGATCAGCAACTCGAACCGGCTCATCAGCGCTTGCAGGTCGTTCTCTTGCATGGATTGCACTCGATTCCTTGACTCGCCTGGCGATCATGCCTGCCCCAAGGGCGCGACGGCCAGTGCCGATGGTCTTGGCGCGCCTGCCGGTGCTAGGATACAAGGTCTCCATTCTAGTCATTGCGCCGTCTGGCGCCTAGCTGCCCATGCCCAATACCCAATCGCCCTACATTGCCTTCGCCATGTTGCTTTCGAGCAATGGCCACCCAGTCACCCCCGCCGAGCTGCATGGCCTGCTGATCGGCCGCAGCTGCGCCGGCGCCGGCTTCGATGCCGATGCCTGGCTGGCCGACGCCGCCCAGCTGCTCGAGACCGAGCCCGGTGACACTGTCCGCAACGCCCTGGTCGGCCTGCAAGAGATGGTCAAGGCCGAGCTGACCGGCGACGACGTCGCCATCGTCCTGCTGTTGCCTTCCGATGATGCCGCACTCAGCGACCGCGCCACCGCACTGGGCCAGTGGTGCCAGGGCTTCATCACCGGTTTCGGCCTGAACGCCGGTGGCAAGGACTTGTCCACCGATGCCAAGGAAGTGCTCCAGGACCTGGTGGCCATCTCGCAGGTCCAGGAAGCGCTGGAAGAATCCGAGGACGGCGAAAGCGACTACATGGAAGTCATGGAGTACCTGCGCGTCGCCCCGCTGCTGCTGTACACCGAGCTGGCCAAGCCCGAAGCGCCCGCGCCAAAGCCATCGCTGCACTGATCTGATCGGGGTCGTTTGCCCATGAGCCACATACCCAAGGCGGAGTACGCCCGTCGGCGCAAGGCGCTGATGGCGCAGATGGTCCCCAACAGCATCGCCATCCTGCCTGCCGCCGCAGTCGCCATTCGTAACCGCGACGTCGAGCATGTCTATCGCCAGGACAGCGATTTCCAGTACCTGAGCGGCTTCCCCGAACCCGAGGCGGTGATCGCGCTGATCCCGGGCCGCGAGCATGGCGAGTACGTGCTGTTCTGCCGCGAGCGCAATCCAGAGCGCGAGCAGTGGGACGGCCTGCGGGCCGGCCAGGAAGGCGCGGTGCGTGATTTCGGCGCCGACGATGCCTTCCCCATCAGCGATATCGACGAAATCCTCCCCGGCTTGATCGAAGGCCGCGAGCGGGTCTACAGCAACATGGGTGGCAACCCCGAGTTCGATCGCCGGCTGATGGAGTGGATCAACGTGATCCGCTCCAAGGCGCGCCTGGGCGCCCAGCCGCCGAACGAGTTCGTTGCCCTGGATCATCTGCTGCACGACATGCGCCTGTATAAATCGGCGGCGGAAGTGAAGGTCATGCGCGAGGCCGCGGCGATCTCCGCCCGTGCCCATGTGCGCGCCATGCAGGCCTGCCGGGCAGGGCTGCATGAGTACAGCCTGGAAGCCGAACTGGACTACGAGTTCCGCAAGGGTGGGGCGAAGATGCCGGCCTACGGCTCGATCGTCGCCGCCGGGCGCAATGGCTGCATCCTGCACTATCAGCAGAATGATGCGCCGCTCAAGGACGGTGACCTGGTGCTGATCGACGCCGGTTGCGAGATCGACTGCTACGCCAGCGACATTACCCGCACCTTCCCGGTCAGCGGGCGCTTCTCGCCGGAACAGAAGGCCATCTACGAGCTGGTGCTCGCGGCCCAGGCCGCGGCGTTCGCCGAGATCGCCCCGGGCAAGCACTGGAACCATGCCCACGAGGCGACCGTGCGGGTGATCACCGAAGGGCTGGTGACGCTGGGCCTGCTCAAGGGCGAGGTGCAGGCGCTGATCGACAGCGAGGCCTACCGTGCCTTCTACATGCACCGCGCCGGGCATTGGCTGGGCATGGACGTGCACGACGTGGGCGAATACAAGGTCGGTGGCCAGTGGCGCGTGCTCGAGCCGGGCATGGCGTTGACCGTCGAACCGGGCATCTATATCGCGGCCGACAACCAGGCCGTGGCGAAGAAATGGCGCGGCATCGGCGTAAGGATCGAGGACGACGTGGTGGTAACCAGACAAGGCTGTGAAATCCTCACTTCAGGCGTGCCGCGCACGGTCGCCGAGATCGAGGCGCTGATGCACGAAGCCCGCAAGGACGCCGCATGAACCGGGTCAACCTGGCGATCATCGGTGGCGGCCTGGTGGGCGCCAGCCTGGCCCTGACGCTGCAGGCCGCGGCCAAGGCGCGTGGCTGGACGATACTGCTGATCGAGCCGTTCGCCCCGGGCGACAGCTTCCAGCCCAGCTACGACGCGCGTTCTTCGGCGCTGTCCTTCGGCACCCGGCAGATCTACGAGCGGCTGGGGTTGTGGCAGGCCATCAGCCGCCGCGCCGAGCCGATCCGGCAGATCCAGGTGTCCGACCGTGGCCGCTTCGGCGCCACGCGCCTGGATGCGCTGGAGGAAGGCGTGCCGGCGCTTGGCTATGTGGTGGAGAACGCCTGGCTCGGCCAGTGCCTGTGGCAGGCCATCGACAACGAGGTGGTCAGCTGGCGCTGCCCGGCGCAAGTGCAGGCGATGCAGGCCATCGCCGGTGGCTATCGGCTGCAGCTGGACGACGACACCACGCTGGAATGCGACCTGGCGGTGCTGGCCGATGGTGGCCGTTCGGGCCTGCGCGAGCAGTTGGGCATCCATGTGCGCCACACGCCGTATGACCAGAGCGCGCTGATCGCCAACATCACCCCAGGCGAGGCCCATGCCGGGCAGGCGTTCGAGCGCTTCACCGAGCAAGGGCCGATGGCCCTGCTGCCGCTGGCGGACAACCGCTGCGCGCTGGTATGGACCCGTCAGGGGATGGACGCCAAACGCCTGGCCGAGCTCGACGAGCGCAGCTTCCTGCGCGAGCTGCAGGAAGCCTTTGGCTACCGCCTCGGTGCCTTGCGCCAGGTCGGAGCCCGCCATCTCTACCCGCTGGCGCTGGTGGAGGCCGAGGAGCAGGTGCGCCCGCACCTGGTGGTGCTGGGTAATGCCGCCCATAGCCTGCACCCTATCGCAGGCCAAGGCTTCAACCTGTCGCTGCGTGATGTGCAGTCGCTGGCGGATGCGCTACTGGCCGGCCCGGCGTTGCCCGGTGACCTGGGTTCGCTGCAGGCCTATCACCAGCGCCAGCGCCTCGACCAGGCCCTGACCATCGGCTTCTCCGACCAGGTCACCCGTGTGTTCGGCAGCAACCAGCCGCTGCTGGCGGCCGGGCGCAACATCGGCCTGCTCGGGCTGGACCTGCTGCCGCCGGCGAAAAGCTGGTTCGCCCGCCAGGCCATGGGCCTGGGTACCCGCCCCGACCTGCGGGGCCGCCCATGAGCGCTGCGCGCCGGCTCGCACGGCGAGCGCGGATGCTGCGCTGGTTGCTGAACGTCTACCCGCCCTACCTGGGCGCCGGCATCCACATCCAGGAAATCAGCCCGGACATGCGCAGCGTCAAGGTGCGCATGAAGCTGACGCGGTGGAATCGCAACTACGTCGGCACCCAGTTCGGTGGCAGCCTGTACGCGATGGTCGACCCGTTCTACATGCTGCTGCTGATCGAGCAACTGGGGCGCGAGTACATCGTCTGGGACAAGGCCGCCTCCATCGATTTCATCTCGCCGGGCAAGGGCCCGGTGTATGCCCAGTTCCACGTCGACGACGCGCTGCTCGACGAGATCCGCCAGCAGACCGCCAGCGGCAAGAAGTACCTGCCGCGGTTGCAGGTGGAGATCCGCGATGGCGCCGGCGAGCTGGTGGCGCGGGTCGACAAAACTTTATACGTGCGGCTCAAGCCGCAAGCGAGGCAGGCGTAAGGCATGGAAATGCGCGCAGATCTGTTGATTGTCGGTGCCGGCATGGTCGGCAGCGCCCTGGCCCTGGCCTTGCGCCACAGTGGCCTGGAGGTGCTCCTGCTCGACGGCGGTCCTTTGTCGGTCAAGCCGTTTGACGGCGAGGCGCCTTTCGAACCCAGGGTCAGTGCCCTGTCGGCCGCCAGCCAGCGCATTCTCGAGCGCCTGGGCGCCTGGGAGGGCATCGCCCGGCGCCGGGTTTCGCCCTACTCGGACATGCACGTCTGGGATGGTAGCGGCACCGGCGAGATTCATTTTTCCGCGGCCAGCGTGCATGCCGAGGTGCTGGGGCATATCGTCGAGAACCGTGTGGTCCAGGACGGCCTGCTGGAGCGTCTGCACGACAGCGATGTCGGGCTGCTGGCCAATGCCCGCCTGGAGCAGTTACGCCGCTCCGGCGACGAATGGCTGGTGACCTTGGCCGATGGTCGCAAGCTGCGCGCGCCGCTGGTGGTCGCCGCTGATGGCGCCAACTCGGCGGTGCGTCGCCTGGCGGGCTGCCAAACTCGCGAATGGGATTACCTGCACCACGCTATCGTCACCAGCGTGCGTTGCAGCGAGGCGCACCGTGCCACGGCCTGGCAACGTTTTACGGACGAAGGCCCGCTGGCGTTCCTGCCGCTGTCGCGTGATGGCCGCCAGGACTGGTGCTCGATTGTCTGGTCGACCACGCCGGAGCAGGCCGAGCAGGCCATGGCGCTGGACGACGCGGCGTTTCGCAAGGCGCTTGAGCGTGCCTTTGAAGGCCGTCTGGGGGACGTGCTCGAGGCTGATCCGCGGGTCTGCGTGCCGCTGCGCCAGCGCCATGCCAAGCGCTACGTCGATGAAGGGCTGGCGCTGATCGGCGACGCCGCCCACACCATCCATCCGCTGGCGGGGCAGGGGGTCAACCTGGGCTTCCTCGATGCCGCCGTGCTGGCCGAAGAGCTGGTGCGTGCCAGCGAGCGCGGCGAGCGCCTGGCCGATGTGAAGGTGCTGAGCCGCTTCGAAAGGCGGCGCATGCCGCACAACCTGGCGCTGATGGCAGCAATGGAGGGCTTCGAGCGGTTGTTCCAGGCCAACCCGTTGCCGCTGCGCTGGTTGCGCAACAGTGGGTTGAAGCTGGTGGAGCAGATGCCGGAGGCCAAGGCGCTGTTCGTGCGCCAGGCATTGGGGTTGTCCGGGGACCTGCCGGAGTTGGCCAAGGCCTGAGGGTCGCTGGGGCTGCGCAGCAGCCCCTTGCAACATCCAGTAACGGCTAAGCAGATGAGCGGGAAAATGGGATTCACTACCATTTGCACCTCTCAACCCAGCGAGGAGTACCCCCGATGTTGCCCCGCAAGCCCCTACTGGCCGCTTTGGCCCTCACTCTGTTCGGCGGCACCGCCCAGGCGGCGGAAGAAGTGGTGGTGTACTCCTCGCGCATCGACGAGCTGATCAAGCCGGTGTTCGACGCCTACACCGCCAAGACCGGCGTCAAGATCAAGTTCATCACCGACAAGGAAGCCCCCTTGATGCAGCGCATCAAGGCCGAGGGCGAGAACGGCGTGGCCGACCTGCTGCTCACCGTCGATGCCGGCAACCTCTGGCAAGCCGAGCAGATGGGCATCCTGCAACCGATCAAGTCGGCCACCATCGACCAGAACATTCCGCCGCAGTACCGCGCCTCGTCCCACGACTGGACTGGCCTGAGCCTGCGCGCACGGACCATCGCCTACTCCACCGACCGGGTCAAACCCACCGAGCTGACCACCTACGAGGCCCTGGCCGACAAGCACTGGGAAGGCCGCCTGTGCCTGCGCACGGCGAAGAAGGTCTACAATCAGTCGCTGACCGCCACCCTGATCGAGAACCACGGCGAGGCCGAGACCGAGAAACTGATCAAGGGCTGGGTCAACAACCTGTCCACCGACGTGTTCTCCGACGACACCGCAGTGCTTCAGGCCATTGCCGCCGGCCAGTGCGACGTGGGCATCGTCAACACCTATTACTACGGGCGCCTGCACAAGGAAAAGCCCGATCTGCCGGTGAAGCTGTTCTGGCCCAACCAGGGTGACCGCGGTGTGCACGTCAACCTGTCGGGCATCGGCCTGACCAAGCATGCGCCGCATCCGGAAGCGGCAAAGAAACTGGTGGAGTGGATGACCGGCGAGGAGGCGCAGAAGCTGTTTGCCGACATCAACCAGGAATTCCCGGCCAACCCGAAGGTGAAGCCATCGGCGGAAGTGGCGGCCTGGGGTAGCTTCAAGGCCGACAGCATTCCGGTAGAAGTCGCTGGCAAGCGCCAGGCCGAAGCCATTCGCTTGATGGATCGGGCTGGCTGGAACTGAGTCCACCGCCTTATCCTTGAGAACCGATCGCGGGGCAAGCCCGCTCCCACGAACCATGCGGACGTGTGAGCGGGCTTGCCCCGCGATGCTATCGCTCAGCCATCGAGACCTTCGATTTGCCTCACACCCCCCAACGCCGCTGGTACCTGCCGGTCTTCCTGGTTGCCGCCCTGGTCTTGCTGCCGCTCAGCGTCTTGCTGTTGTCATGGCAGTCGGTCGACATGCAGATTTGGTCGCACCTGCTCGACACCCAGATGAGTCGCCTGCTGGGCAACACCCTGACCCTGGTGGTCGGCGTAGGTCTTGGCGTGACCGTGCTGGGGGTGAGTTTGGCCTGGCTCACCAGCCTCTGCGAATTCCCCGGTCGGCGATGGCTGGACTGGGCTTTGATGTTACCGTTCGCCATCCCGGCCTATGTGCTGGCGTTCGTCTTCGTCGGCCTGCTCGATTTTGCAGGCCCCGTGCAGACTGCGCTGCGCGAGGTGTTCGGGCCCATGCGCCTGCCCAGGGTGCGCTCCACCGGTGGCGTGATCACGGTATTGGTGCTGGTGTTCTACCCCTACGTCTACCTGCTGGCGCGCACAGCGTTCCTGGCCCAGGGCAAGGGCTTGATGGAGGCGGCGCGGGTGTTGGGGCTGTCACCGCTGCAGGCGTTCTGGCGGGTGGCCTTGCCCATGGCGCGGCCGGCCATCGGCGCCGGCATCGCCCTGGCATTGATGGAGACCCTGGCCGATTTCGGCGCGGTGGCAGTATTCAATTTCGACACCTTTACCACAGCCATCTACAAGACCTGGTACGGCTTCTTCAGCCTGTCCAGCGCGGCGCAACTGGCCAGCCTGCTGTTGCTGGCCGTGATGCTGGTGCTGTATGGCGAGCGCAGGGCCCGAGGGGCCAGCCGCAGTGGCAACGAACGCCCGAGGGCACAGGCGCTTTATCACTTGCGGGGTATCAAGGCGTTGGCTGCCAGTGTCTGGTGCCTGCTGGTGTTCGCCTGTGCCTTCGTCATCCCGATGCTGCAGTTGCTGGCGTGGCTCTGGCAGCGGGGTCGGCACGACCTCGACGAGCGTTATCTCGGCCTGGTCATGCACACCCTGTACCTCGGTGCCATGGCGGCGTTGATCACGGTCAGCGTGGCCATGCTGCTGGCGTTCGCCAGGCGGCAGGCCCCGATCGCTGGTATCCGCGCCGGGGTCGGCTTGGCCAACCTGGGGTACGCCTTGCCCGGCTCGGTGCTGGCCGTGTCGATCATGTTGGCGTTCAGCTACCTGGACAACGAGCTGGTAGTGCCGCTGTCCCAGTGGTTGGGTGGGGCTGGCAAACCGATGTTGCTGGGAAGCTTGTCGGCATTGTTGCTGGCTTATCTGGTGCGGTTCATCGCTGTGGCCTATGGTCCGCTGGAGAGCAGCCTGGAGCGGATCCGCCCATCGCTTCCGGAAGCGTCGCGCAGCCTCGGGGTCGGTGGCCCAGGATTGTTTTTCAAGGTGTATCTGCCGTTGCTGGTGCCCGGCGCCCTCAGTGCCGCCCTGCTGGTATTCGTCGATGTACTCAAGGAGATGCCGGCGACTTTGTTGATGCGCCCGTTTGGCTGGGACACCTTGGCCGTGCGCGTGTTCGAGATGACTAGCGAGGGCGAATGGGCGCGTGCTTCGCTGCCAGCGTTGACCCTGGTACTGGTCGGCCTGCTGCCGGTGATCGGCCTGATCCGCCGCTCGGCCCATCGTCCGGGGCATCCGCGCTGAGGGTGTCACGCAGCTCCCTTGCGGCTACAATGCGCGGCATTCGCAGCGACGGGTCCTACAAGAACAGGTGATGCTTGAACATCGCCGACCGCCGCCGCCTCGCCACGCCCGGAAGGAGAAACCCATGGGACAGCGTACGCCTCTGTATGACCTGCACCTGGCGCTCGGCGCCAAGACGGTCGATTTCGGCGGATGGGACATGCCCCTGCACTACGGCTCGCAAGTCGAGGAGCACCACCAGGTGCGCAGTGATTGCGGGGTGTTCGATGTTTCCCACATGACGGTCATCGATATCGATGGCTGCGCCGCCACGCCCTGGCTGCAGCACCTGCTGGCCAACGACGTGACGCGCCTGGAAACCCCCGGCAAGGCCCTCTACAGCCCGCTGCTCAATGCCGAGGGCGGGGTCATTGACGATCTCATCGCCTACCGCACCGAAGACGGTTATCGCCTGGTGGCCAATGCCGCCACCCGCGACAAGGTGCTGGCCTGGCTGCAGACCCGCAGCGAAGGCTTCAAGGTGAATTTCAAGGCGCGGCCTGAACTGGCCATTCTCGCCATCCAGGGGCCTCACGCCCGAGAAAAGGTCGCTGCCCTGCTCAGCGCCTCGCGGGCCGCGCTGATCCGCGAGCTGCGCCCCTTCGAAGGCCTCGCCGACGGTGACTGGTTCATCGCCCGCACCGGCTATACCGGGGAAGACGGGCTGGAAATCATTCTTCCGGGCGAACAGGCCCCGGCGTTCTACAACGACCTGGTCGGCGCCGGTATCGCCCCGAGTGGCCTGGGCGCCCGCGATACGCTGCGCCTGGAAGCCGGCATGAACCTGTATGGCCAGGATATCGATGAAGCCCATACCCCGTTGACCTCCAACCTGGGCTGGAGCGTCGCCTGGGAGCCGGCCGGGCGCGAATTTATCGGCCGCAGCGGCCTGCTCGCGGAAATCGAACAGGGCGTGAAGGAGAAACTGGTCGGCCTGGTGCTCGAGGAGCGTGGCGTATTGCGCGCGCATCAGGTGGTCCGTGTGTCCGGGATTGGCGAAGGGGAGATCACCAGTGGTAGTTTCTCGCCTACGCTGAGCAAATCCATTGCCCTGGCCCGCGTGCCCATGGCCACCGGTGACCGGGCCGAGGTGGAAATCCGCGGCAAGTGGTACCCGGTGCGAGTGGTCAAGCCGACCTTCGTGCGCCATGGCAAGATCCTGATCTGAACATTAACGGCGGGCCGTCCGCTGACCCATTACGAGGAATACAAGACAATGAGCCAAATCCCCGCCGACCTGCGTTTTGCCGAAAGCCACGAGTGGGCTCGCCTGGAAGCCGATGGCACGGTGACCGTGGGTATCAGTGACCATGCCCAGCAAGCACTGGGTGACGTGGTGTTCGTCGAACTGGCCGAAGTCGGCAAGGTATTCGAAGCCGGCGACGCCGCTGGAGTGGTTGAGTCGGTCAAGGCCGCCTCAGATATCTATGCGCCGGTGGGTGGTGAAGTCATCGCGGTCAACGAAGAGCTGGCCGACAGCCCGGAGCTGCTCAACGAAGAACCTTACGAGTCGTGGATCTTCAAGCTGAAGCCGAGCAACCCGGCTGAATTGGACAAGCTGCTGGATGCTGCTGGTTACAAGGCTGCCATCGGCGAGTAAATGATCGCGGGGCAAGCCCGCTCCCACGACGTGCGCCATGGCGATGTGTTCCAGGCGTGGGAGCGGGCTTGCCCCCGATGAGGGTTGCACGGCAAACGCAATAATCCCCGCATATTCGGCAATCCTTCCTAGACTTGTAAGTCTCCATGAGAGCTGGTCCAGGAAGAGATCGTCGCCATGTCCCAGTCACCATCGCTGAGCCAACTGCAAGAGCCAAACCCTTTCCTGCGTCGCCACCTGGGGCCCGATGCCCAGGAGCAGCAGGCCATGCTCGACGCCCTCGGCGTCGCCAGCCGCAGTGAACTGATCGAGCAGACGGTGCCGCCGGGCATCCGCTTCAATCGCCCACTCGACCTGCCGCCGGCCCTCGATGAGCAGGCCGCACTGGCCAAACTCGCAGGCTACGCTGCGCAGAACCAGCTATGGACCAGCCTGATTGGCATGGGCTACCACGCCACCATCACGCCCACCGTCATCCTGCGCAACGTGCTGGAGAACCCTGGCTGGTACACCGCCTACACACCCTACCAACCAGAGATCGCCCAAGGCCGGCTGGAGGCGCTGCTGAATTTCCAGCAAATGGTCATCGACCTTGCCGGCCTGCCCCTGGCCAATGCCTCGCTGCTTGACGAGGCCACCGCCGCCGCCGAAGCCATGGCCCTGGCCAAGCGCGTGGCGCGCAGCAAGAGCAACGCCTTCTTCGCCGACGAACACTGCCACCCGCAGACCCTGTCGGTGCTCAAGACCCGTGCCGAAGGCTTTGGCTTCGAGTTGATCGTCGACACCGTGGACAACCTGGGCAAGCACAAGGTGTTCGGGGCGTTGCTGCAGTATCCGGACACCCACGGCGAGGTCCGCGACCTGCGCCCGCTGATCGACCAGTTGCACGGTCAGCAGGCCCTGGCCTGCGTCGCCGCCGACATCCTCAGCCTGGTGGTGCTGACACCGCCCGGCGAACTGGGGGCCGACGTGGTGCTCGGCTCGACCCAGCGCTTTGGCGTGCCCATGGGTTATGGCGGGCCGCACGCGGCCTATTTCGCCTGCCGCGACGACTACAAGCGGGCGATGCCCGGGCGCATCATCGGCGTATCACGTGATGCCCGTGGCAACACTGCGCTGCGCATGGCCCTGCAGACACGCGAGCAACATATACGTCGCGAGAAAGCCAACTCCAACATCTGCACGGCCCAGGTGCTACTGGCCAACATCGCCGGCTTCTATGCTGTCTATCACGGGCCTGAGGGCTTGCAGCGCATCGCCCAGCGCGTGCATCGGCTGACGTTCATCCTCGCCGCCGGCCTCGAAGCCAAGGGCATCAAGCGCCTCAACCAGCATTTCTTCGACACCCTGACGCTGGACGTCGGCGGCACCCAGGCGGCGATCATCGAAAGCGCCGAGGACGCCCGCATCAACCTGCGCATCCTTGGCCGTGGCCATCTGGGGGTGAGCCTGGACGAAACCTGCGACGAGGCCACGGTGCTCAAGCTGTTCGACATTTTCCTCGGCGTCGACCACGGCCTGGACATTGCCGCCCTCGACCAGCAGGCCCTGCCCGAAGGCATCCCCGGCGCGCTGGTGAGGCGCACGCCGATCCTGCAGCACCCGGTGTTCAACCTGCACCACAGCGAGACCGAGATGCTGCGCTACCTCAAGCAGCTGGAGAACAAGGACCTGGCACTCAACCAGTCGATGATCCCGCTGGGCTCGTGCACCATGAAGCTCAACGCCACCAGCGAGATGATCCCCATCACCTGGCCTGAGTTCGCCCAACCGCATCCGTTCGCCCCGGCGGCGCAGGTGCAAGGCTACAAGGCGATGATCGACGAGCTCGAAGCCTGGCTGTGCGCCATCACCGGCTTCGATGCCATCTGCATGCAGCCCAACTCGGGCGCCCAGGGCGAGTACGCCGGGCTGATGGCGATCACTCGTTACCACCGCAGCCGCCACCAGGCCGGGCGCACGATCTGCCTGATCCCGTCCTCGGCCCATGGCACCAACCCGGCGTCGGCGCAGATGGCCGGCATGGAGGTGGTGATCGTCGAGTGCGACGGGGATGGCAACGTCGACCTCGACGACCTCAAGGCCAAGGCGCGCCAGGCCGGCGAGCGGCTGTCGTGCCTTATGGTGACCTACCCGTCCACCCATGGGGTGTACGAAGAGGGCATCCGCGAGATCTGCGAGGTGGTGCACCAGCTTGGCGGGCAGGTTTACATGGACGGCGCCAATCTCAATGCCCAGGTAGGGCTGACGCGGCCGGCGGACATCGGTGCCGATGTCTCGCACATGAACCTGCACAAGACCTTCTGCATCCCCCATGGCGGCGGTGGCCCGGGCATGGGGCCCATCGGCATCCGTGCACATCTCAAGCCGTTCGTGGCCAGCCACCCGGTGGTGCCGGTGCCGGGGCTGGACCCGAACAACAGCGCGGTGAGCGCGGCGCCTTGGGGCAGCGCCAGCATCCTGCCGATCAGCTGGATGTACATCGCCATGATGGGTCCGCAGCTGGCCGATGCCAGCGAGGTGGCGATCCTGTCCGCCAATTACCTGGCCAGCCAGCTGCGCGATGCCTTCCCGGTGCTCTACCGTGGGCGCAACCAGCGGGTGGCCCATGAGTGCATCTTCGACCTGCGCCCGCTCAAGGCGCTGACCGGCATTACCGAGGAGGACGTGGCCAAGCGCCTGATGGATTATGGCTTCCATGCCCCGACCATGTCGTTCCCGGTACCGGGCACGTTGATGGTCGAGCCCACCGAGAGTGAGTCGAAGGCCGAGCTGGACCGTTTCGTCGAAGCGATGCTGGCGATCCGCGCCGAGATCGCGCAGGTGCAGGACGGCAACTGGCCGGCCGAGGACAACCCGCTCAAGCATGCCCCGCACACCCTGGCCGATGTGCTGGCGCCGTGGAACCGGCCCTACAGCATTGAACAGGGCATCGCCCCCAGCGCTCACGCCCGCCAGCACAAGTACTGGCCGGCGGTGAACCGGGTCGACAACGTGTATGGGGACAGGAATCTGTTCTGCGCGTGCGTGCCGGTGGAGGCTTATCGCTGAGTTAGCGATCCACCGCCACAGCAGGAATGGGCTTACTCGGCCACAGCGTTCTTGGCCAGGATAGCGTTGGCCAGTTCCATGTCACTGGCCTGCACGCCCGGGTTGTCCGCGCGCACCTGGCGGATTGCGGCTTCCAGGAACGGCCCGCGAATGGCGCCATCACTGGCAACGAAGCTGCCGGCGTCGTCCTGGGCGGCGACGATCAGCTTGTGGTCCTTGAACGTCAGGTAGGTCGAGGCGGTAGTCGCGCCGGAGGAGATGATATTGCGCCAGAACGTGTCGGCCATGGCGGAGCCAAGGGGCAGCGAGAACAGGACGGTGGCTGCGATGGCTGTTTTGAAACGCATGATGAATCACCTCGGTGTATGAGGGCGGTTGAGATGCCGATTTGAGCGTTTCTCACTGCCCCAAGTTCCCGGCCACAAAGGGGATTTCTTGGTTATCCACAGACCCGCAGGACCTCTTCGGTACAGGTCCTGCCCTGGACGACCCGGTCACCACCGTGCCGTCGAAGGTCACGCAACCCGTCTACCTCGGCCTGTTGCCGCAAGTCGGCGAGATCGCTGGCGGGGGTGATCCGTTCGCGCAATGCGGCGCTGACCTGGAGCAGTTCGAACAGCCCGGTACGCCCATGGAAACCCGTACCCCTGCATTGCGGGCAGGCCTGGCGATCCTGCGGGGGCAGGCCCAGACAAGCGCGACATAGCGTGCGCACCAGGCGCTGGGCCATGACCCCGATCAGAGTCGCCCGGATCAGGTAGTCGGCGACGCCAAGCTCCAACAAGCGGGTGATCGCGCCGCAGGCGTCCTGGGTATGCAGGGTCGACAACACCAGATGCCCGGTGAGGGCCGCCTGCACGGCCACCTGGGCGGTTTCCCGGTCGCGGATTTCGCCGATCATGATGATGTCCGGGTCCTGGCGCAGCAGGGCGCGGACACCGCTGGCGAAGTCCAGCTCCAGGCTGGGCTGGACCTGCAACTGGTTGATCATCGGTTCAAGACGCTCGATCGGGTCTTCGATGCTGCACAGGTTGACCTGGGGGGTGGCCAGGTGCCGGAGGCTGGCATAGAGGGTGCTGGTCTTGCCCGAGCCGGTCGGCCCCGTCACCAGCAGGATGCCCTGGCGCTGTTGCAGCAGGGCCAGCCACTGCTCCAGCAACGCGCCCTCCAGGCCCAGGGTTTCTAGGCTGTCGTGCAGTTGCTGAGGTTCGGACAGGCGCAGCACCAGCTTCTCGCCGAACGGGGTGGGCAGGGTGGACAGGCGCAGTTCCACCTCGGCGCCGCTGGGCAGGCGGGTTTTCAGGCGGCCGTCCTGTGGCCGGCGTTTTTCGGCGACGTTCATGCGGCCCAGGTGCTTCAGCCGGCTGACCATGGCCAGTGTGACGCTGGCCGGGAAGGCATACACCGCGTGCAGCAGGCCATCGATGCGCAGGCGCAGATGGCCTTGTTCACGGCGAGGCTCCAGGTGGATATCGCTGGCGCGCTGCTCGATGGCGTACTGCAGCATCCAGTCGACGATGTGCACGATATGGGCATCGTCCGCGCTGGCCTGGGCTTGCCTGGCACCCAGTTCGAGCAGTTGCTCCAGCTCGCCGAGACGGGGCAACTGGCCAAGGCCCGCGCCGCGCACGGAGTGGGCCAGGCCCAGGAAGGTCGGGCGCAGCTGGCGGAGCTGTCGCGGACTGGCCAGCACCCGACGCACTGCCTTGCCCAGGCTACGGCTCAGGTCTGCCTCCCATTGGTGTTGATAAGGCTGCGCGCTGGCCACCGTGACACTGTATTCATCCACGGCCACGGCGAGGATGCCATGGCGCTGGGCGAAGGCTGCGGACATCAGCCCGGCCACGCGCACCAGGTCGACCTGCAAGGGGTCGATTACCAGAAAAGGTTGGCCAACCCGGTCTGCCAACCAGCGGCACAGGGCGTCCAGCCCCAGCGGGTGGCTGATGGCGGCGATCAGTTCCAAGGGATGTTCAGCAGGGTGGGTCTTGCCGCGCTCAAGTGCCGCGAGAACGGCTTCGGGGGCGATCCGCTGCTCAGCCAGCAAGGCATCCAGCAGGCGATTGAGGTCAAGATCATGGTTTTCGTTGGCGAGCATGGAAGTGTCCTTGCCGAGCTTCAGAGGCCTGGGCAAGGCTAGCCGTGCAGGACGCAAGGCGTCGGTGCAAAGGGTTTCCGGACATTGCCTGCCGGTTTCAACGGCTGGCGACCTCCGAAAGCTGTGGCAGATTCGCCAGGCACACTTCGCTGACGCAGACCAGGTTGCGCAGTTTCTGTGCGATCACTTCGGCCCGGTGCCAGCTCAGGCCGCCGACGCCGATCGCCACGTCCAGCAGATCGTCGCACTGGCTCACATTGACGCTGTGTGGGGTGAGGAACTGCAGGGCGAACAGGTTGAGCACGCGGCACAGGCTGTCCGGTTCGGCGTCGGCCTGCAGGCGGTAGTGCACCGTGCAGTGGACAGTGTTGGCGGCCCAGGCGTCGAGGCGGGGCAAGTTGAGGGGCCGTTCGAGTGCGTTCATGCTGGGTCTCCGCGAAAGTGGAGGAATTCTTGCACGTCACACGGGGTATTTTTTCGCTATGATTCGCCAGTATCGCGCTTATGCGAATTTTTTAATTCGTAAAAATGCAAATTGGAGAATTATTCATGCTTGGCGAGTTGGATGCTTACGACCGGCGCATTCTTGAACTGCTGCAAGACGACGCCTCGCTGTCCAGCGCACAGGTTGCCGAGCGTGTGGGCCTGTCGCAGTCACCTTGCTGGCGGCGTATTCAGCGCTTGAGAGAGGAGGGGGTGATTCGCGGCCAGGTGACGCTGCTGGACCGCAAGAAGGTAGGGCTGAACACGCAGATCTTCGCCGAAGTGAAGCTCAACGCCCACGGCCGTTCGAACTTCGCCGAATTCACCGAGGCGATCCGCGGTTTTCCCGAAGTGCTGGAATGTTACGTGCTGATGGGGGCGGTGGACTTCCTGCTGCGTATCGTCACCTCGGACATCGAGGCTTACGAGCGGTTCTTCTTCGAAAAGCTGTCGAACGTGCCGGGTATTCAGGAAGTTAACTCGATCGTGGCGTTGTCGGAGATCAAGTCGACCACGAGCCTGCCGCTGAGGCCCTGAAGTGCCAATCGCGGGGCAAGCCCGCTCCCACGAGTGCAGGAGCGGGCGGTGCGGACTCAGACCTTGAGCAGGTGCTTCCAGGCGCGGTTCTGCTCGATGGCGCGAGCCTGTTCGATACGGGCCTCCAGCAGTTCGCCCTTGTCTTCCTCCAGCAGCGGCAGTTCGGCCAGCTCGTGAAGCTTGTTCAGCTCGCCGTACAGACGGTCCAGCTGTGGCAGGTCGAGTACCTGGCGGGCGTGGTGCAGCCAAGTTTGCACGGTCTCTATGCGCGGCAGCTGCTCGGCCAGGTCCTCCGGCCGCTGCACATACAGCGGCAGCTTCAGGGCGCGGGCTTCCTCGCCCAGCAAGTGCTGCAGCCAGCTGGCCAGCTGTGCCTTGCCCTGGCGCTCGCCACGGCCCTTGCGCTCGACGGTCCAGGTGCGGGCGGTCAGCCAGCGTGCGGTCTCCAGGGAGAACTGGCCCCAGCGCGGGTCTTCCAGCTCTTCAGCGAACTGCTCGGGCGCGGCGCGGCGGATGTCTTCGTCATCGTTGCCGGCCAGTACCAGCGGGCGCCAGTCTTCCAGCAGCGCATCGAGGCTGGCGCGCAAGGCTCGGGTGGTCGGGCGCGGTGCCGCCTGGCCGAGGCTGGCGGTGATGGCGCGCAGTTCGGCCAGGCAGCGGACCCAGTCCTGCAGCAGGCGCCAGTGGCCATTGTGGCGATACTGCTCGGCCAGGCGCTGGCTGCTGCCCAGCAGTTGCCAGGCCAGGGCGGCGTAGGCGTCGTCCAGCGGCATCTCGGCGTGCAGCTCGGTCGCGGGCAGGCCCAGCTCGTAGCTGTCCGGATCGAGCAGGCGGTAGCCCCGCTCGGCCTTGCTGATGTCGCATGGCATCAGGGCGAGGCTGGCGGACAGCTCGGCGGCCAGTTCCAACAGCGCCTCCGGGGCACCTTCACGCAGTTCCAGTTCCAGCTCGCAGATCTCTTCCTTGCGCTTGCCGGCGATCACGAAGCCCTGGTCGATGGCCGCTTCGATCACCACCTTGGCCTTGCCGCGACCCCAGGCGATTTCAGCGTACTCGCGGGTGAAATCGGTGGTGAACAGCGGCTTGATGGTCTTCTTGTCCAGCCCGGCCAGTTGCTCGGGCCAGCAGGTGCCATCGAGCTTCTTCAGATCGAGCTTGACCTTGTCCAGGTGCCACTCGAACTCGTTGCGCTCGGACAGGCCGGCCACGCTCTGGCCGCGGCACTTGAGGGTCTGGATGATGACCTCGCCATCGCGGCGCAGGCGCAGGGCGACACGGGCGGCGGACAGGTCGCGCTCCGGGGTGTCGAAGTACTGGTTGAGCAGTTCGCGGGTCTGCCAGCCGGACTTGTTGCGCTTTTTCAGCAGCGGGTGCTCGCGCAGGGCGGCAAGGGTCTCGCGACTGGCGCGGAGTTTGAGTTCGGTTTCTTTGTGCATCGCGGGCTCGAAAGGAGGGGCATCGTGGTGTGCAGTCTACAGGAGTCGGGTGGTGCCTGCCGGTCCGCGAAGGGGCGTATGGGGTTGTCCTGCCAGGCGACCGCGTTGTTATGATGCCTCTCACGCTTCCGAGGAGTCCGCGCATGCCGTTGCCATCGCTGAAAGACCAGTTTGCCGCCCTGATCGCCGCACCTTCGGTCAGTTGCACCCAGGCTGCGCTGGACCAGTCCAACCGAGCCGTCATCGACCTGCTGGCCGGCTGGTTGGGTGACCTGGGTTTCACGTGCGAGATCCAACAGGTCGGCCCTGGCAAGTTCAACTTGCTGGCAAGCCGCGGCACCGGCCCGGGCGGCCTGGTGCTGGCCGGGCACAGCGACACGGTGCCCTTCGACCCGCAACTGTGGAGCAGCGACCCGCTCAAGCTGACCGAGGTCGATGGCCGTTGGGTCGGCTTGGGCAGCTGCGACATGAAGGGCTTCTTCGCCCTGGTCATCGAGGCGGTGATCCCGCTGCTAGAGCACGATTTCAAACAGCCGCTGCTGATCCTCGCCACCTGCGACGAAGAAAGCTCCATGTCCGGCGCCCGGGCCTTGGCCGAGGCCGGCCAGCCCCTCGGGCGGGCGGCGGTGATCGGCGAGCCCACCGGGCTCAAGCCGATCCGCATGCACAAGGGCATCCTCATGGACCGCATCGACATTCTCGGGCGCAGTGGCCATTCGTCGGATCCGACCCTGGGTCGCAGCGCCCTGGAAGCCATGCATGCGGTGATGGGCGAGCTGATGACGCTGCGCCGCAGCTGGCAGGAGCAGTACCGCAACCCACAGTTCACGGTGCCTGCGCCGACCCTGAACTTTGGCTGTATCCATGGCGGCGACAATCCCAACCGCATCTGTGGCCAGTGCGCCCTGGAGTTCGACCTGCGGCCATTGCCGGGCATGGATGTTGAGCAGCTGCGCGCAGCGATCCGCGGCAAGCTGGCACCGTTGGCCGAACGCCATGAAGTGCGCATCGATTACGCGCCACTGTTCCCCGAGGTGCCACCTTTTGAACAGGCCGCCGACAGCGAGCTGGTGCGCCTGGCCGAGCGTCTGACCGGCCATCGCGCCGAAGCGGTGGCCTTTGGCACCGAAGCGCCTTATCTTCAGCAGCTCGGTTGCCAGACCATCGTGCTGGGCCCCGGTGACATCGCTTGTGCCCACCAGCCAGGGGAATACCTTGAAATGTCACGCATCGAGCCTACCGTGCGTCTATTGCGTGATCTGATCCGCCACTATTGCCTGAACCATTGATCCTTCCTGAGCAGAGGAGACCGCGCGTGACCGCAAGCCTGTTCCGACGATGACTTTCGAACGTTGTGCGCCTTTTCGTTCTCCGTTCACTTATCCACAGGCCTTGTCATGCCCGATTACGTCAACTGGTTGCGCCATGCTTCCCCCTACATCAACGCCCACCGCGACTGCACCTTCGTGGTCATGCTCCCCGGTGATGGCGTCGAGCACCCGAACTTCGGCAACATTGTCCACGACCTTGTGCTGCTGCACAGCCTGGGCGTGCGCCTGGTGCTGGTACACGGTTCACGTCCGCAGATCGAAAGCCGCCTGGCCAGCCGTGGCCTGACCCCGCACTACCACCATGGCATGCGCATCACCGACGCGGCGACACTGGACTGCGTGATCGACGCCGTCGGTGCCCTGCGCCTGGCCATCGAAGCACGCCTGTCGATGGACATGGCGGCCTCGCCGATGCAGGGCTCGCGCCTGCGCGTGGCCTCCGGCAACCTGGTCACCGCACGGCCGATCGGCGTGCTTGAAGGGGTCGACTATCACCATACCGGTGAAGTGCGCCGGGTCGACCGCAAGGGCATCAATCGCCTGCTCGATGAGCGTTCCATCGTGTTGCTGTCGCCGCTGGGCTACTCGCCGACCGGCGAGATCTTCAATCTGGCCTGCGAAGATGTGGCCACCCGCGCCGCCATCGAGCTGGGGGCCGACAAGCTGCTGCTGTTCGGGGCCGAGCCGGGCCTGCTGGATGAGCGTGGACAATTGGTGCGCGAGCTGCGCCCGCAACAGATCGCGCCGCACCTGCAGCGACTGGGCAGCGACTACCAGGCCGAGCTGCTGGATGCCGCTGCCGAAGCCTGCAAGGGCGGTGTGGCGCGCAGTCACATCGTCAGTTACGCCGAGGACGGTGCGCTGCTGACCGAGCTGTTCACCCGCGGGGGCGGTGGCACGCTGGTGTCCCAGGAGCAGTTCGAGGTGGTACGCGAGGCGACCATCGAGGATGTCGGCGGCCTGCTGGAACTGATCAGCCCGTTGGAAGAACAGGGCATCCTGGTGCGCCGTTCGCGGGAGGTGCTGGAGCGGGAGATCGAACAGTTCAGCGTGGTCGAGCGCGAGGGCATGATCATCGCCTGCGCGGCGCTTTACCCGATTGCCGATTCCGAGGCGGGGGAGCTGGCGTGCCTGGCGGTAAACCCGGAGTACCGGCATGGCGGGCGTGGTGACGAACTGCTCGAGCGCATCGAGGAGCGGGCGCGCACGCTGGGGCTCAATACCTTGTTCGTGCTGACGACCCGGACCGCACACTGGTTCCGTGAGCGCGGCTTCTCGCCCAGTGGCGTGGAACGGCTGCCGGCGGCGCGGGCTTCGCTGTACAACTACCAGCGCAATTCGAAGATCTTCGAGAAACCGCTCTGACGCGAAGGCAATGAAAAACGCCGCCCCTGAGGGCGGCGTTTTCAGTTACACGGTGTGCAGGTACCAGTTGTACTCGAGGTCGGAGATCGAGTGCTCGAACTCCTCCAGCTCGCTTTCCTTGCACGCGACGAAGATGTCGATGTACTTCGGATCAATGTACTTGTTGAGGATCTCGCTGTCGTCCAGCTCGCGCAGGGCATCGCGCAGGTTGTTCGGCAGGCTCTGTTCCAGCTGCTCGTACGAGTTGCCTTCGATCGGCTCGCCCGGTTCGACCTTGTTGGTCAAACCGTGGTGCACGCCGGCCAGTACCGCAGCCATCATCAGGTACGGGTTGGCGTCGGCGCCGGCCACGCGATGTTCGATGCGCACGGCATCCGGCGAGCCGGTCGGCACGCGCAGCGCCACGGTACGGTTGTCCAGGCCCCAGCTCGGTGCGTTCGGCACGTAGAACTGCGCGCCGAAACGGCGGTACGAGTTGACGTTCGGGCAGAGGAACGCCATCGAGGCGGGCAGGGTCTCGAGCACACCGCCGACAGCGTGACGTAGCGCGGCGTTCTGCTCGGGATCCTCGCTGGTGAAGATGTTGTTGCCATCTTTGTCCAGCACGGAGATGTGTACATGCAGGCCGTTGCCTGCCTGGCCCGGGTAGGGCTTGGCCATGAAGGTGGTGTCCATTTCATGGTCGTAGGCGATGTTCTTGATCAGGCGCTTGAGCAGCACCGCATAGTCACAGGCCTTGAGCGGGTCGGCGACGTGGTGCAGGTTGACTTCGAACTGCGCCGGGGCGCTTTCCTTGACGATGGCGTCGGCTGGGATGCCTTGTTCCTTCGCGCCTTCGAGGATGTCCTGCAGGCAGTCGGCGTATTCGTCGAGATCGTCGATCAGGTACACCTGGGTCGACTGCGGGCGCTTGCCCGAAATCGGCGAGCGTGGCGGCTGCGGGCGGCCGTTCACGTTCTCCTGGTCGATCAGGTAGAACTCCAGCTCGAACGCGGCGCAGATGGTCAGGCCCAGGTCGGTGAACTTGCTCACCACCTGGCGCAGCACTTCACGCGGGTCGGCAAAGAACGGCTCGCCTTCGATCTCGTGCATGGTCATCAGCAGCTGCGCGGTCGGGCGCTTCTGCCAAGGCTCGTTGCAGAGAGTGTCGGGGATCGGGTAGCAGATCCGGTCGGCATCGCCGATGTCCAGGCCCAGGCCTGTGCTTTCGACGGTCGACCCGTTGATATCCAGGGCGAAGAGGGAGGCCGGCAGGTTGATGCCTTTCTCGTAAACCTTGTGGAGGCTGGTGCGCTCTATGCGCTTGCCGCGCACCACACCATTCATATCTGCAATCAGAAGGTCAA